>CEUM01026615.1_pt1 | contig 74802 bp, 62 predicted proteins | sample 356421 | NCBI WGS metagenome assembly CEUM01 (sample SAMEA2622716, study PRJEB7988) | marine metagenome | biome: marine biome (ENVO:00000447); feature: surface water layer (ENVO:00002042); material: "saline water (ENVO:00002010), including plankton (ENVO:xxxxxxxx)" | depth 5 m
GAGCATTGCTCCTGCTGAAATACCAATTAGACCAGGATCTGCAAGTGGATTTCTAAACAGTCCCTGTAAACCAGCGCCACTTACTGCCAATGCCGCTCCAATCATCATACTTAAACAAACCCTCGGCAGCCTTATGTAAAGTAAAACATTATGTTGAGGGTTAGTAAAATCGCTGTAATTATCAGCTCCGAATAAATTCAATAAAATATTTGCACATTGTTCAAATTCAATCTTAAAAGCACCAAGTGATGTTCCCGCAATTATACATATTGGTAACAATACGAGAAGAGAAATATAGGTTATTTTTACTCTTTGGGTCATTTTGTAAAAATTTCACCCAACTTTTCATTAAGCTCCAATGCTGCTTTACCAACTCGAGGTCCAAATCCTGATAAGTATTGACCGTCCATTGTAATAATTCTTTTGTTTTTACCGGCATTTGTTTGAAGTATTCCCGGGACATTATCAAATACACCATTTAGACTTTGAGCTCCAGTTGTAAACATTAAAATAACATCAGGGTTAGCGGTTACAATAGCTTCTGCAGTTAATGGTTTGAATGACTCAAAATTGTCAACTGCGTTTTTTCCCCCGGCAATAGATATCATTTGATCCATTTGAGTGTTTTTTCCAGCTACTAAAATTGTTCCAGCCCCTCGAGCGTATATAAATAAAACTTTTGGGGACTGCTCAAATGCCTCTAGTTTGTTAATTGATTGATCAATCAAAATATTTAGTGAATCATTTTCAATATCAAAATTGAGACTGTCTTTAACTCCTTGTATTAATTTTTTAGTTCCTTCAATCGAATGTTCTTGATTGAATAAAACCACTCTAATTCCACTTGCTTTGATTTGTTTTATGACTTTTGGATTTAATTCTTTTTGAATACCGACTACTACATCCGGATTTTGGGCTAAAATTCCTTCCGCCTGTATACTTCTGTTATGTCCTACTTTAGGGAGTTTATGAATGCTCTCTGGATAATTACTGGTTACATCTGTTGCTACCAGATTTGATTCATAACCAAGTGCGTATATGATTTCACTGAGTGCACCATTTAAGGATACAATTCGTATTGTTTTTTTATTTGAATTTGACTCATTTTTTACTGATTTTTTTTCCTGGCAACTTACAAAAAGGAGACCGATAAAAACTGATACTGCAAATAGTTTGTAATTCATTTTTTGATTTGATTTTTAAAGCAAAGTTTAATTTTCCATGGCTGGTTAAATTAATATCAAATCATTTAAAATTTATAAAAACACCTCAATTTACCTTGTTTAAGGTATCTGAATTAGATTTATAAGTTGAGAAGATAATAACCTGTAATATCCTTAAATAAAGCTTATTATGTTAATCACAAAAGGATTACTTGTTTATTATTAATAATACCTTAATGTAGGTATTTAAATATTTTTTTTACCTGAATAAAGGTACTGCTGAATATAATTTTCCATCATACATTTGTTTAGAATCATTCTAAATAAATAAAAATGGAAGAATTACTAGAAAGACCAGGTCTTTATCGTATTGAGAGAGATACATTGGGTGAGATATCAGTATCTAATAATAAATATTGGGGTGCTCAAACACAACGATCAATAAAAAATTTTCCTATTGGAGAACCTTCAAGTATGCCTAAAGAAATTATTCAAGCATTTGGATATCTGAAAAAAGCTGCAGCAATAACAAACAATGAGTTAGGTGTATTATCAAAGGAAAAAGCCGAAGTTATTGCTGTAGCTTGTGATGAAATAATAAAAGGGAGTTTAAACGAGCATTTTCCGCTCGTTGTGTGGCAAACTGGTTCTGGAACACAATCGAACATGAATGTTAATGAGGTAATATCAAATAGATGCCATGAATTATTAGGTAACCTTTTAGGAGAAGGAGATTATTTGATTCATCCAAATGATGATGTAAATAAATCTCAGTCATCAAATGATACATTCCCAACAGCCATGCACATTGCAGCTTATAAAACAGTTGTGCAAAAAGTAATTCCAAGTATTCAGTTGTTAAAGGAATCAATTAATCGAAAATCAGAGGAAATGAAAGATGTAGTGAAAATTGGGAGAACCCATTGGATGGATGCTACACCTTTAACTCTTGGCCAAGAATTTTCCGGCTATGTCGCTCAATTGGAATATGGGTTAAATGCTCTTAATGCTTCCCTTAGACATTTGAGTCATTTGGCTTTAGGAGGAACGGCTGTTGGAACAGGTTTAAACACTCCTAATGGTTACGCAAAATTAGTAGCAAAGAAGATTGCTTTATTAACTGATTTACCTTTTGAAACAGCTCCAAATAAGTTTGAATCTTTAGCAGCACATGATGCAATTGTTGAAACTCATAATGCTCTTAAGTTATTAGCAGTAAGTATTAATAAAATAGCTAATGATATTCGCTTGTTGGCTTCTGGACCGAGATCTGGAATTGGAGAAATAATAATTCCTTCTAATGAACCAGGATCTTCTATTATGCCTGGTAAAGTAAATCCAACTCAAGTAGAAGCTTTAACAATGGTTTGCGCTCGTATATTGGGTAATGATACTACAATTTCATTTGCCGGTTCAAATGGGCACTTTGAGTTAAATGTATATAAGCCAGTAATGATTTATGCATTTTTGGAGTCTGCAAATTTACTTTCAGATGCAGTAAGATCATTTACTGAAAATTGTATTGTTGGTATAACTCCTAATTATTCTAAAATCAAGGAGCACTTAAATAATTCTCTCATGTTAGTTACAGCGCTTAATACCCATATTGGATATGATAAATCAGCGAAAATTGCTAAAAAAGCGTTTGAAGATGGGATTAGTTTAAAAGAGGCTGCTATAAATCTAAACATACTTAATGAATCTCAATTTGATCATTGGGTAGACGCTGAGAAAATGACTAAATCAAATTAATATTAATGTATAGATATGGCAATTAATTTTAAGAGGGTTGATATCAGAGGACTTTCCCCTCAAACAGCTACAAAAAAATTAGAAAAGTCACTTCTCGAAAGAAAAAAATATGAACCAATTTGGTTAATAGATGATAAAGAACCAATTGATTGTTATGCATATTTAATCCAAGAGAACTATTTATTTCAGACATTCATAATGTCATCAAGGGAATATAGAGTTTTTGTAGGTTGTGGATATTATTGAAAATACCATTTTAATCGGTGTTTGATGTTTATAGAGAGCTAAATAGATGTTGCTTTTTAAATATTTCTTTAGCAGTATCGTACTTTAAAAAAGTAATTTAATCTTATAAATGTCATTTGTTTGTGATTTACCAAGGTGGATTATCCACCTTGGTTTGTAATCTTTTAATGTACCCCAGAACGTTTCTGTTAATTACTAATAGCGGATTCGTTTCTCGATAAGTCAAGTCGTTCTTTAGCCACCTTTGAAGGTGGCTTTTTTTTAAATATATAATACCTAAAATAGGTTATTGTTAGGGTATTTATCTCGATGTAAATTTGAAAAATCAAAGTCATAGCAAGCCATTGCTATAGTGGATAATTTAGGAGAATTCTATTCTTTAAGTAAATTAAGGGGAGGAGCGCTAGTTCGCTCCTTTTTAGGTTTAGATTCAAACGTTTTTTCATTGTTTAATATAAAGATTACTTATGTTTTGTGTTTTAGTTCTAAAATATTTATAATCATATTGGATTTCATTGTATCATAATTAATGAATTCATTTTTTTAAACAGTTTGAATATGCGAAAGTTGTTTGTTTTTTCACTTGTTATTGTTTTGATAACCGCGTTTAAATTTGATAAACCAGCCTACGTTCTTTATGATTCTAAAGGGAAAAAAGTTAGATTTTCATCGATGATTTCAGTACTAGAGCAAAAACAACTTATACTATTTGGGGAACTACATAATAATCCAATAGCACATTGGCTGCAATTAGAGACAACAATAGCTTTAGGTAAAAAGAAGAAATTGATTCTAGGAGCTGAAATGTTTGAATCAGATAATCAAAATGAACTGAATTGGTACTTGTCAGATTCTATAAGTATTCAAGATTTTGTTTCGTTAGTTAGACTTTGGAAAAATTTTAAAACGGATTATCAGCCTCTAGTTGAATATGCAAAGGAGATGAACTTACCTTTTATAGCAACAAATATCCCTCGAAGGTATGCGGCAGCAGTTAATAAAAGGGGTGGTTTCAAAGCATTAGATTCATTGTCTGCAAAAGAGAAAAAATGGATAGCTCCATTACCGATACCTTTTGATCCGGATATTCCAAGTTATAAGGCTATTCTCTCAATGATGGGTGGTCACGGTTCACCAGATTTAATAAAGGCACAGGCGTGTAAAGATGCAACAATGGCTCATTTTATTATACAAAATTTACAAAAGGGGGAACTATTTATTCATTACAATGGTGCTTATCATAGTAATTATTATGAAGGAATTTTATGGTATGTAAAAAAACAGCAACCAAATATAAGTTTTGGAACAATCTCAACAGTGTGTCAGGAAAACGTTCAAAAGCTAAAGAAAGAAAATATAGGGAAAGCCGATTTTATTATTGTTGTTGATGCGGATATGACTAAGACTTATTAATTTTTTTGAATTTATTGGTTACTTTTCGGAATGTTTTGCATTACAGGTTAAAAAATGAAAGAATAACTTTTATTGGAAATAATTACCAGAGCGATCACGGCAAGTCAAAACAAGAAAGTAGAAGGGTAGAATTACTTTTGTACTAAAAAGTACCCTTTTTATGGTAATTGCGTTTATTGTTATCAACAAAAAATATGAGTTATTAAGTTCCATAAATCATCTTTGTGTTAGTATACCCCAAAGTAGTGATTGCAAGTAGTTAAGAACATCTTTAAGTTTGATTTTATAACTAAAAAACCCAAGTCAAATGCAAAATTTAAACGTACATGCTCTTGATGTTTCTGAGGACGTAAAAATGACGAGAGTATTCCTTGCCTGCCCATCAAGTTTCTTTGAAACAAATGTTGAGATTGAAGAAGATCTTGATGATATTTATATTGATGAATATGATTTGTGAGTTTAAAAATTGAAAATATCAATTTTCGATTGAGGTAATTACTTTCTTTTACCTATTTGACTATTTTCAATAAAATATATACAATAAAAAAGCGAGAACTAGTTCTCGCTTTTTTATTTGTGGTGCCTCCAGGAATCGAACCAGGGACACAAGGATTTTCAGTCCTTTGCTCTACCAACTGAGCTAAGGCACCAGCCTTAATTGGACGGCAAATTTAAATTATTTATTTGAGTAAAAAAAGAGGTTTAAAAAATAATTAATATTTGCCCCCTTAATTTTGTTGTTTTCGGTTGGATGTGGATGTTTTTATGGCGTTTTTTGCCTTATGAATCAGCTTGATGAAAAATGGAAGTTTGAAACTTCATATTTGAACCTACCAAAAGAGTTATACGCTTTAGGAACTCCGTCTGAAGTAAATGATCCCGAGCTTTTTATTTTTAATGCTCAGTTAGCCAATCATCTTAATCTCGATTTTTTGAATCAGCATAACCAGTATGCGCTTTCTGTTCTGTCTGGTAATTATGTTCCATCTACGACTTCCTCCTTTGCACAAGCATATGGAGGGCATCAGTTTGGTTACTTTAATGTTTTGGGGGACGGACGGGCTACGGTATTAGGTGAAATTAAAGGAATAGATGATGAACGATATGATATACAATTAAAGGGAGCGGGTAAAACACCTTATTCAAGACGAGGAGACGGAAGAGCCACTTTATATTCCATGCTTCGAGAGTATCTGATAAGTGAGGCAATGGCTGGATTAGGGATATCAACCACTCGAAGTTTAGCTGTGGTAAAGAGTGATGATCCGGTTTATCGCGAAAAGATACATGCTACAGGAGTTTTAACCAGGGTAGCCTCAAGTCATATTAGAGTTGGGACATTTGAGCTTGTTGCCCGAATGGGTAACCCCGTTTTTTTGAAAAAGCTTTTTTATTATACTGCAGAGAGACATTATCCAGAGGTTCTCGATGACGATAATCCTATTTTGACATTTTTAAGTTTAGTTATTAAAAATCAAATCCATTTGGTAAACGATTGGATGCGTGTAGGGTTTATTCATGGGGTTATGAATACCGATAATATGAGTATTGCAGGAGAGACGATTGATTACGGACCTTGCGCGTTTATGAATGCATTCTATCCTGATACAGTTTTTAGCTCGATTGATGAAAGGGGTAGATATGCATATAGTAATCAGCCAAAAATGGCAAAATGGAATCTTATGCGTTTAGCAGAGACTTTACTCTCGTTAGTCCATAATGATGCGGACCAAGCAGTGAAACTTGTTCAGCCTTTGTTTGATGATTTTGATGAACAATTCAATAAGATTTGGAAAGTAAATCACCTGGCTAAACTTGGAATTATTTTAGAACAAGATGGTGATGAAGAGTTATTGAATGAATTAATACGCTGGATGGAAATTGCTAAGCCAGATTTTACGAATACTTTTAGGGGGTTAGTGGATCCTCACTTACATGTTGATGAAGTTTTTCAATCACCAGACTTCCAGTTCTGGAAAGAAAAATGGCAAAAAAGAATAGCTTCTGTTGATCGTTATGAGGAACTTCTAAGAGAGAAAAATCCATCAGTAATCCCCAGAAATCATTTGGTGGAAGAGGCTTTAATTGAGGCCAGTGAATCAGATAATTTGAAACCTTTCAATGAACTTTTAGAAAAGCTTCAAAGACCTTTCGAATTCTACAAATCTGGAATATATCAGTCTCCACCTTTATCGGATTTAGGGTATCAAACATTTTGTGGGACATAACAAGGTTTAACTCTTTTCTTTGAAAGAAAAGTTTTTATGTGTAAAAAATAAAATGTGCGTGATAATCTTATTAGATTTACCTCCATGACAAGAATTCAAGATATAACTCAGGCTTTGGAGTATTGGGCTCCATTGAATTATCAGGAGAGTTATGATAATGCAGGGTTAATTATCGGTAATCCAGAACAGGAGGTTAAAGGAGTACTTATTGCGTTAGATAGTACTGAAGATGTTGTTGAGGAAGCGATTAATGTAGGGGCGAATGTAATCATTGCTCATCACCCTATAGTATTTAGTGGGTTAAAAAAAATTAATGGTTCAAATTATGTAGAACGAACAGTCATAAAAGCCATTAAAAATGACGTTGCTATTTATGCGTGTCATACTAACTTAGATGCAATTATTGATGGTGTGAATGCTAAAATATCTGATTTGCTAGGGTTAGAAAATCGTTCGATTTTAAAATTATTTCACGGTGAGGATGAAGTTGGTTCGGGTATGGTAGGAGATCTTCCCAAAGCAATATCCGAAATGGACTTTCTCCATTTAGTTAAAAAAAGATTTAGTGCAGATACTTTAAGGTATACCCGCTTACTAAACAAACCGGTACAAAAAGTTGCCGTGTGTGGGGGGAGTGGAAGCTTCTTATTAGAGGATGCGATTAAGTCAGAGGCAGATGTTTTTATAACCAGTGATTTTAAGTATCATCAGTTTTTTGATGCTGAAAATAAGATTGTAGTAATTGATATCGGTCATTACGAGGCTGAAATTTGTTCTCAGGAGCTTATTTATGACTATCTGTCTAAAAAATTCACTACATTTGCCCTTCGTTTTTCAAAGGTAAACACAAATCCTATTAATTATTTATAAAGGTTAAAATGGCAAAAGCTAAGGAAATTACAGCAGAAGACAAATTAAAAGCGTTATACTCGCTTCAACTTGTTGATTCTAAAATTGATAAAATCAGAATTGTACGAGGAGAATTACCACTTGAAGTACAAGATTTAGAAGATGAGGTTGCTGGATTAAATAAACGAATCCAGAAAATTAACGAAGAAATTGAAGAATTGGACCAGGCGGTTTCCGACAAGAAAAATTTAATCGTTGATGCAGAGTCCTCAATTGAGAAATATAAAGAGCAACAAAATAATGTTCGAAATAACAGAGAGTACGATTCATTATCCAAAGAAATAGAGTTTCAAACTTTAGAAATTGAATTAGCAAATAAAAGAATAAAAGAGTCGAAAGCTAAAGTAGATGCTAAGAAAGAAGTTTTGTTGGAAAATCAGGAGAAGCTTGATGCGAGAACAGGAGACTTGGAATTAAAACAAAACGAATTAGAGAGTATTATTGCTGAAACAGAGAAAGAAGAGAAAGCATTAGAAGCAGATTCTGTAAAAGCTGAAAAAATCATTGATGAGCGTTTATTAATTGCCTATAAAAGGGTGAGAAACTCTATGAGAAATGGTTTGGCAGTAGTTTCTGTTGAGCGAGAATCGTGTGGAGGATGTTTTAATTCTATTCCTCCTCAAAGACAATTGGAAATACGATTAAGAAAAAAGGTGTTAGTTTGTGAGCACTGCGGTAGAATTTTAGTTGATCCAGAATTGGCTGAAAGTGTTGCTGAAAAAGTATAGTGATATTTCACATCAAAAAAAGGCTCCTTTTGAGGAGCCTTTTTTGTTTCATGGAATTTATTTGTCTTTTTTAGGAGGTGTGTATGATCTGGTTTTTCCTCCATTTGATTTTTTCTTCTTTTTCTCTTCAGTTGTTGATGAAGTACTTTTCGTTTCCTTATTTTTTTTTTCGTTTTGATGAGCAGCATTGAGTGGAGTATTTTCAAAATATACTTGGTTTACAAAAACCCCAAACCCTATTGCCAAAGACAAACCAATAATAATTTGTTTTATTTGCGCCATTTTAAATCGAACCTTTATTTGTATTTTTAACCTTTTGAAGGGTTAAAAGCTGGGAGTTATCCCGTTTTCCGTTATATTAAAATTAACAAAAATTATTCCAAAAAATGGCCAAGGACTTTACAACTAGAGCAGTAGACTTTTCAAAATGGTATAATGAGTTGGTGATTAAGGCCGATTTAGCGCAAAATTCTGACGTGAGAGGTTGTATGGTCATAAAACCATATGGCTATTCGATTTGGGAAAGTATGCAAGGAGTTCTTGATCGCATGTTTAAAGAAACAGGTCATAGTAATGCCTATTTCCCCCTTCTTATACCCAAGTCCTATTTAAGTAAAGAGGCTGATCATGTTGATGGATTTGCAAAAGAGTGTGCAGTTGTTACACATTACCGATTAAAAAATAATGAAGAAGGAGATGGTGTGATTGTTGATCCTGAAGCAAAACTAGATGAAGAGTTAATTATTCGACCTACTTCAGAAACAATCATATGGAATACGTACAGAGGTTGGATCCAATCACACAGAGACCTTCCAATTCTCATCAACCAATGGGCCAATGTAATGCGATGGGAAATGCGAACACGAATATTTTTGAGAACCTCAGAGTTTTTATGGCAAGAAGGACATACTGCACATGCTACCAAAGAAGAGGCGGTATTTGAAACAAAGCAAATGCTAGATGTATATGCAGATTTTGCTGAAAACTATATGGCTGTTCCTGTGATTAAAGGCGTAAAAACGGAAAACGAACGGTTCCCAGGTGCGTTAGATACATATTGTATTGAAGCTCTAATGCAGGATGGCAAAGCCCTTCAAGCAGGTACATCCCACTTTCTAGGACAAAAATTTTCGGAAACCTTCGATGTGAAATTTGCAGATAAAGATGGTCAGCTTAAATATGTATGGGCTACATCATGGGGGGTTTCAACTCGATTAATGGGTGCGCTTATTATGAGCCATTCAGATGACGAGGGGTTAGTGGTGCCACCAAGGCTTGCGCCCATTCAGGTAGTAATTATTCCAATCTATAAAGGAGAGGATCAGCTGGGTGAGCTAACAGATAAGTTATCTCCAGTAATTCGTGCCCTTCGAGAAAAAGGAATTCGAGTTAAGTTTGATAATCGAGATAATCAACGTCCAGGATTTAAATTTGCACAATACGAATTTCAAGGTGTTCCAATTCGGTTGGCACTAGGAAAAAGAGATTTAGAAAATGGTAATATTGAAGTTGCTCGTCGTGATGAGAAAACAAAAGAGGTGATTCCATTTGATAGTGTCGTATCTCATGTTGAACATTTATTGGAGGAAATTCAAATGAATTTATTTCAAAGAGCAAAAGCTTTCCGAGATGACCACATTACAGAGGTGAATTCATATGATGAATTCAAAGCGACTATTAAAAATAAAGGAGGGTTTGTATCGGCACATTGGGATGGAACAACGGCAACGGAGTTACGAATTAAAGAAGAAACTGCCGCCACTATTCGATGTATTCCAATTGAAAATCCTGAGGAAGTTGGACAATGTATTTTAACTGGTAAACCCTCAAAGCAAAGGGTGCTTTTTGCAAAAGCTTATTAGTAATGATAATTGTAGTTTAATTGATACTTTTTTAGAGAACTCGAACTGATGTAGATTGGCATTACTTCATTTTTGTGTCCCCCTAAACATTTTGAATAACTAAACTTTTATTGAAAAAGTTTGTGGTAAAAGAAAAAACAATATATCTTTGCAGTCCTCAAATTAATTGAGAAGTTTTATGGCCCGTTCGTCTAGGGGTTAGGACGCCAGGTTTTCATCCTGGAAACAGGGGTTCGATTCCCCTACGGGCTACTTAAACAGCAAAAGGTAATTACCCTTTTTTAGTTTTAAAATTATGGCAAATAACGCTAGTGCAAAGAAAAGAATAAGACAGGCTGACAAGAAGAGAGTCAATAATAAGTATTACCATAAAACGATGCGTAATGCAATAAGAGATATCAAAAGCTTGGAAGACAAGAAAGAAGCAGAAGATGCTCTTCCTAAAGTGGTAGCCCTTATTGATAGAGTAGCGAAAAGAAACATTATTCATAAGAATAAAGCCGCTAATTTAAAGTCAGCGGTAGCTAAGTCTGTTAATAAAATAGCTTAAGCAAAAAATTATAAAACACAATTTAAAGAGGTCATCCGTTTGGATGACCTTTTTGTTTTGTACAAATAAATAAGCTTTAACACGAAATTTAAAATCAGTTCATTCTCAAAATGAATTTTACAAAGTTTTAGCATCTAAATACTACAACTTTTTACCGCATTAAATTCAATTATACATTTCCTTCACTACTTTGGATGAATGAATCAAATATCCTCTATAAAAACGTGGTCTGTTGATGATCGCCCACGTGAAAAATTGATTGAAAAAGGAGCTCAAAGTTTGAGTAATGCAGAATTATTAGCTATTCTACTGGGAAGTGGAAGTAGGGATGAATCCGCGGTAGATTTGGCCAAGCGTATTTTAAATTATGCTCAAAATAATCTTGCCACATTAGGAAGATTGGGAATTGAAGATTTAATCCAGTTTAAAGGTGTAGGTGAAGCTAAAGCTGTTGCATTATGTGCTTCTTTTGAAGTGGCAAAAAGAAGAAAAGAGGAGGTGGTTGAATCTGAAAAAATAACTTCAGCACACGATGTCTTCCTAAAATTGTCCCCTTATATTTCGGATTTAAACCACGAGGAATTTTGGGTGGTGTATTTAAATAGAGGAAACAATATTCTACGGAAAGAGAAAGTGAGTTCAGGTGGTTTAACTGGAACGGTTGTTGATCAAAAAATAATTTTAAAAAAAGCCTTATTATATTTAGCATCTTCCATCATTTTGGTTCATAACCATCCTTCTGGTAATTTGAAACCTAGTCTTGCGGATAAAAAAGTCACTCAAAAAATAAAATCAGCGTGTGAAATGTTGGAAATTAATTTATTAGATCATCTGATAATAGCAGGAAATGCGTATTATAGCTTTGCCGATGAATTAGAACTTTGATGAGGAAAATTTTAACTGTATTAGGTGCTCGTCCACAAATTATTAAATCTGCTGCGATTACAAGGATAATCCAGTCCGAGTTTAATAATAGCCTAACTGAAATTGTTTTGAATACGGGACAGCATTATGATGCTAATATGAGTGATGATTTTTTTCATGAATTATCTATTCCATTACCAAAGTACACGTTATCCCTTTCGAAAAATGCTGTTTTTTCGACGAGTGATATGATTGAGAAGATTGATAAAATTGTTCATGATGAATCTCCAGATCTGATGGTTGTATATGGCGATACGAATTCTACATTGGCAGGAGCAATATCAGCTGTTAAAAATAATATCCCTTTAGTACACATAGAAGCAGGTATGCGTTCATTTAATATGGATATGCCTGAAGAAAAGAATAGAATACTCACTGATCATTGCAGCCGACTCCTTTTTTCACCAACCTTTCAAGGGATAGCGAATCTTAAGAATGAAAACATTAACACAGAAAATATTTTTCATTGCGGAGATATCATGTTGGATAATAGCATGTATTACAGTAAATGTCGAACTGAGTATTCAACGAAACTGAAGAGGATAGATTTACCAGAACGTGATTTCATACTTTTTACATGTCATCGTCAAAGTAATACGGATAATAAAGCACATTTATTTGAAATAATAGAAGGTGTAAAGGCTATTTCGAAATTAACGAGAAAGCAAATTATCTTTCCAATTCATCCAAGAACACGAAAACAAATTGTTTATTTTTTTGGGCAGGCTTATCTCGAAAATTTATCGCATGTATTTAAAATTATTCCTCCTGTTGGATATTTGGATACCATTCAACTTGAAGTGAATGCTGAATTCGTCATAACAGATTCAGGAGGACTTATGAAAGAAGCCTATTTTTTTGAAAAAAAATCCTTGATTTTGAGAAATCAAACAGAGTGGGTTGAAATTGTTGAATTAAATGCGGCAGTAATTGCAGGATGTAAGAAAGATCAAATTATTGATTCTTATTATAAAATGTTAACGCTACAACCAAAATTTGAGCCTATTTTTGGAAAAGGTGATGCAGGGAGGTTTATATGTAAAACCATACTGGAGCAATTGAAATGATATACGTTTATACGCATAAAATAACAAGTAGAGTTAAATACGCATTCAATCTTATTTTTAAGGACTTAATGCAAATAGATTATGAGTTAATTACTAATCGAAAAACATTTGAGGAACGGAATGGTGTTAAATTAGCGTATACGTTAAATCCAATTGGAACATCTTTCTTTATTCGAAGTAAGCCATTGCTTTTTGAACAAGGTATTCGAGATCAAGATATTGCCATAATACCTTTTGATCGTACAAAAGCTTTTTTTGGGGTAGGAGGAAATAGTATGTTCTCTTTTGATATTTTTGCGGCCTCTTTTTATCTGGCATCAAGATATGAAGAGTATTTACCCCATAAAAAAGATCACTACAACAGATTTGATGCCGATCAAAGTTTGGCCTTTCATGCCGATTTTCTTCACCAACCCGTTATCAATATATGGGTAAACAAGTTTGTTGATGCGCTTAAGGAGGTTTATCCGGATTTTTCTGTTCCAAAAAGAGACTATCAATTTATCACTACTATTGATATTGATAATGCATATGCCTACAAAGAAAAGGGGTTTGTAAGAATGATGATGGGATATGCTAAATCGCTGTTTACACTTGATTTCAAAGGTATGAAAGATCGCACGCGAACCCTAATGGGTTTCCAAAAGGATCCTTATGATACATTTGATTATCAAGAGGTATTCGTTAAAGAAAAAGGGTTAACGTTTATTTATTTTTTCCTTCTAGGAGATTATGGTATTAACGATAAAAACATACCTGTAAGTAGCCATAAGTTCCAATCCTTAATTAAATCTGTTTCTGATCATTCTAAAATTGGTATTCACCCCTCTTTTGCATCTAACGCTAGTTTTCAACAACTAGAGAAAGAGGTTGGTCGATTAAGTAAAACAATAAATAGAGAGGTCACCTGTAGTAGACAACATTTTTTAAAGTTGAATTTGCCTGAAACCTATCGTAATTTAATTGAATTAGATATTACGGATGATTATACCATGGGGTATGCTTCCAATTATGGATTTAGAGCTGGTTTGTGTACGCCATTTTGTTTTTATGATTTGGATCTTGAGGTAGAAACAAATTTAAAGGTGAATCCATTTGCTATAATGGAGGGAACCTTAAAATATTACATGGAAATTGGACCAGAACATGCCATGGCTCATTATCGCCGTTTAATAGATGAAGTTAAAATGGTGAATGGCAACTTTATTTCTTTGTGGCATAATGATAGTTTAAATGATCAAAATCAGTGGGCGGGCTGGAGAGCTGTTTTTGAGGAAATGATTGAATACGGTAAAGTGTGAGGCGCTTAAAACGGGAAAACATAGATGAGAATAAATGGAATGATTGTGTTAAAAAATCACCGAATGGACTGATTTATGGACTTACCTGGTTTCTGGATGCGTTGGTTGATCAGTGGGAAGGTCTGATTTGGGAAAAAAACAACGAATACACGTCTGTTTTTCCTATTCCTGTTCGAAGAAAGTGGGGATTCAAATACGTTTATCCACCTTTCTTTATTCAACAGTTGGGAATGTTTTCATTGAATGGTGTAGATGAACAGGAAGCGATAATGTATCTCCAAAAGAAGTTTAAGTTTGTTGATCTAAATCTTAATTATAAAGCGGTATATGGTGAGGAGAAAATCAATTTGGTTTTGTCATTATCGAATGATTACAAAAGTATATATGATCAATACTCCTCAAATCACAGGAGAAATTTAAAAAAAGCAATTCAATCAGAGTTAAATATTAGTGCTGCTCAACCGCATGAGATTATACATTTATTCAGAGCAGATAAAGGAAAGGAAATAAATACATTAAAATCGAAGGACTACGAGCGGTTTCAAATTCTTACTCAAAAAGCAGATCAATATTCGTGTATAATTACAAAAGGGGTTTATCGGTCAAACCAATTAATTTGCGGAGCGATTTTTATGAAATTTAAGAATCGTATTATCTTTCTTTTTTCTGGGAATTCTGTACAAGGCAGAAAATATGGTGCATTATTTCTTTTGCTCAATGATCTAATTCAACAATATGCCCAATCTGGCTTTATATTAGATTTTGAAGGTTCACAAGAGGAAGGGTTAGCGAAATTTTACCAAGGATTTGGTGCTAAAAAAGAGTGTTATACATTTTACAAGCATAATAACCTTCCTTATCCTTTTCGGAAGTATAAAGATTAAGTTAACATTTGCTTTACAAAAAATTAAATTAAAAGTATTCAAAGTTTAGGGGAGTTAACATTAGAAAATTATTTTTGTAGGAAAGTAAAACAAGCAAGTTATGTCGGGAAAATTGCCATTAAAGTTTATTAATAGAGAAATCAGTTGGTTAAGCTTTAATGAACGCGTTTTGCAGGAGGCGGAGGATATCAAAAACCCAATTATTGAACGAATGAAATTCCTAGGTATTTTTTCGAACAATAGAGATGAGTTTTTTAGAGTAAGAGTAGCAAACCTTAAGCGTGTTGCTGATTTACCAGGTAGAAATCAGTTGTCTACAGGTGAAAATCCAAAAGAGGTATTGGATCAAATTCTGAAGCAAGTTCTCAAACAACAAGTTCGATTTGACAGAGTATACTCTGGATTAATCAAAGAGCTTAAAAAGGAAAATATTTACTTTTTAAATGAAGACCAGATTACAGGAGAACACTCCAAATTTGTGAAAGATTTATTTGTAGAAAAAGTAAGAACGAATATCGTTCCTATTGTTATTGATAAGAAAAAGGATTTTCCATTCTTAAAAGATGCATCAACCTACATGTTTGTTAAAATGTATAACAAAAGTAGTCAGAGTGAAAAACCAGAATATGCACTTATTGAGATTCCTACAGGGCAGGTTGATCGTATAATTAGTTTACCTAGTATATGGAAAAAGAAATTCCTAATCATGTTAGATGATGTTATTCGGTATAATTTACCTCAAGTGTTTTCGATCTTTAATTATGATACCATTGAAGCATATAATATAAAGGTGACACGAGATGCAGAATTAGATATTGATGATGATATTTCTAAATCATTGGTGGATAAATTATCCAAAGGAATCAAGAATAGGCAAGTAGGTGAGCCCGTTCGTTTTGTTTATGATTCTGAAATGCCTGCTGACATGAAGGATTTAATTGTGAAAAAATTAAAGCTTCAAAAAAGCGATAACTTAATACCAGGCGGACGTTATCATAATTTCAAAGATTACATTGCTTTTCCTGGTTTAGGCTCTTCTAAATTATTTAATCCATCATTACCTGCGCTTCCGCATCGAGATTTAGAAGGTGTCCCAAGTATTATGGATGTCATTAAGAAAAAGGATGTTGTTTGTTTTTATCCTTTCCAAAAATTTGACTACGTTATTGATCTATTACGTCAGGCCGCTATTGACCCAAATGTTACTACAATTAAAATCAATATATATCGAGTTGCCAGTGATTCACGTATAATCAATGCGCTAATTAATGCTGTTAAAAATGGTAAGGATGTGACCGTATTGATAGAGTTAAGAGCTCGATTTGATGAAAGAAATAATATCAAATGGAGTAAAATGCTTGAGGAAGAAGGTGTAAAAGTTCATTTTGGATTAACGGGTCTGAAAGTCCATAGTAAATTAATTATGGTAAAACGGAAAGAAGGGAGAAAGGTAAATACCTATGTGCATGTAGGTACCGGTAACTTCCATGAAAAAACGGCCAAAATCTATTCAGATGCATCTTTGCTCACATCAGACAAGCGGATAACGAATGATATTGAAAAAGTATTTGATTTCATTGATCGTCCCTATATTAATAAACGATTTACGAACATTATTATCTCCCCTTACAATACACGTTCAAAATTCATAAGATTAATTAATCAAGAAATCAGAAATGCCAAAAAAGGTAAAAAAGCGAGAATTGTCATTAAGCTAAATAATTTTAATGATATTGAACTTACGAATAAATTGTATGAAGCTTCTTGTGAAGGAGTAGAAATTAAAATGATTATTCGTGGAATTTGCTCATTGGTGCCGGGAGTTAAGGATTTATCGGAAAATATAGAAGTAATTAGTATTGTTGATCGTTTTTTAGAACACATTCGAATGTTTCAGTTCCATAATGGAGGAGATGAGTTATTTTTCATTGGATCCGCAGACTGGTTGGTTAGAAACCTTGATAAGCGAGTAGAGGTTACCACTCCAATTTATGATAAAGAAATTCAGGAACAAATGAACGTATTTTTAGAACTTCAGTTAAAGGACAATGTGAAAGCGAGAGTTGTTGATGAAAAGGGTCGGAATAAGTATGTCCCTAAAAAAGGCAAGGCATTACGATCTCAAATTGCTCAGTATGAGTATTTCAAATCGTTATTGGGGGAGTAGGTGTTCAAATTTAGTGTTATGAGGAAAAAATTATTGAACTGGATATTTTTAATTTCTTTTAGTCTGGGTATGATAATTATTATAGTCGCAGTAGTTGAGTTATACTGTGGCTTTTCATATTTTAAGTATAGAGATGGCTTAAAAAATCGATTAAATGCAATTAGATTGAAGGAACCCTTTCACAGTTATGATGGAGATGGTTTTCGAACTGATTCTTTGGGATTCATTCTTCCATATCAAAGATTAGATTCTACTAAAAATACAGTTGTTTTTATGGGAGGGTCAACTACAGAGTGTCGTTTTGTTCAAGAAGAAAATAGAGTGCATCGTTGTGTGGAGCGTGACTTGAAGAATACATCCTGTTTAAATATTGGTAATAGTGGCAATAATTCTATGCATACAATGAACATATTTGCAAATAAAATTTTGGGATATGATCCGGATGTTGTTGTTTTAAATCATAATGTGAATGATTTAAGTATTCTTTTGAATACTGGTACATATCATAATAACCACATAAGTAGATCCCTACTATTAACTTCATCTGAAAATCTATTTTCCTATAAAGTAGGATATCCTAAAAACTGGTTTGTGCGGAAATATATACCTCACATTTCACTTGTTTTGCTCCCAACTACGTTTGAAGGTGGTGGGAATCTCATAGATGAAAGAGAATTTCCAAAAGGCCCGTTAAGAGATGACTTAGATATTGATTCTTTGAAAATTATCTTTAAAAGAAGCTTAAAAAGTTTAGTTACTTATATTAATAATTGGGATGTTAAACCGATTTTAATGACACAAGGAAGTTGTTTTAAACATTTTGATATTAAGAATATTGATCGATATGATGGGTATAATTTAGATTCTCTTCATAATGTTTTTAATGAGGTAGTAAGAGATATATCCCATGATATGAATGTAGAGTTAGTAGATGCTGAGCGATTAATGGAAGACAATAAAAGTTTTTTTTATGATTCTGTTCATTATACAGATTCAGGATCAGTTTTTATTTCAAATTATATTTCAAAAGCAGTTAAAAAAGTTCTCAGCAATTGATAATTTTAGGTCTTTCTGGATTATATCATGATTCCGCTGCTGCATTAATTATTAATGGTAAAATTATTGCTGCCGCTCAAGAGGAACGATTTTCTAGGATAAAATATGATAATAAATTCCCCAAACATGCGATTCAATTCTGTTTAAAGAATGCTAATGTTTCATTGTCACAAATTGATGCTGTATGTTTTTATGATAAACCATTTATAAAGTTTGAAAGGATAATTGAATCACATATTGCTATTGTTCCAAGAGGTCTTTTATCTTTTATTTCAAGTATGCCTATTTGGATAAAGGAAAAAATATTTTTCAAAAAATTAATAAAAGAAAAATTTAGAGAATTAGGTAAAATAGATTGGCAAAAAACGAAGTTATTATTTTCTGAGCATCATTTATCTCATGCTGCAAGTTCTTATTTTGTTTCGAATTTTTCCGAATCTGCAATTATCGTTTTAGATGGTGTTGGTGAGTGGGCAACAACTTCAATTTTTCACGGAGTAGAAAACAATATTGAAGTGAAAAAAGAAATTCATTTCCCTCACTCCATTGGTTTATTATATTCAGCATTTACATATTATTTAGGATTTAAGGTTAATAGTGGAGAATATAAGTTGATGGGGTTGGCGCCATACGGAAATATTGATTCACCTGAAACTCAGCTTTTCATAAAAAAGATAAAGACAGATTTAGTTTGGATAAAAAGTGATGGGTCCTATCAGTTAAATATGGATTATTATAAATTCGTATCTGGTAACCGAATGTGCAAGGAGAAAAAATGGGAAAGATTATTCAATTTAAAAAAGAGATTCCCTGATTCGAAAATTAATCAGTCCCATTGTAATCTAGCTATGGCTATTCAAGAGGTAACTAAGGAATTGATTATTAATCTAGCGAGAGAGGCCAAAAGAATCACTAACTCAAATTCCCTCTGTTTAGCTGGAGGTGTAGCTTTAAATTGTGTCGTCAATGGCGAATTAGAGCGGTTAGAGATATTTGATAACATATTTGTTCAGCCTGCCTCTGGTGATGCTGGAGGTGCATTAGGAGCTGCTTTAGTAACCGATAAAATTTACTTTAAGTTGTTTTCTAAAATAACTTTTTCTCCTTATTTAGGTCCTGAATTTTCAAATGAATACATAGAGAGTACGCTCAAAAAATTAGGCGCTAACTATGAAAAATCAAAAGATGTTACCAAGCTTGCTGCGAAAGAAATCTATAATCAGAAGGTGGTTGGGTGGTTTCAAGGGAAATCTGAATTTGGGCCTCGGGCACTCGGTAATCGGAGTATTCTTGGGGATCCAAGAAGTAAGACGATGCAGTCTAAAATTAATCTAAAAATAAAATTTCGAGAGGACTTTAGGCCTTTTGCTCCCTCTGTTCTTAAAGAATACGCTTCTTCGTATTTTAAAATTAAGAAAGAGTCTCCGTTTATGTTATTTGTATACCCTCTTTTAGATCAATTAACTGGTTCAAGAATTATTGGTGATATAGATTTCCAGCTAAAGAATAAAAATTGTGTATATCCCTCCATTACTCATGTTGATAATTCGGCAAGAGTTCAAACAGTTGATTCTAATGATAATCCATCGTTCTATAAATTAATACATGAATTTGGGAATTTATCCAATTGTTATATGGTAGTGAATACTAGTTTTAATGTCCGAGGGGAGCCAATTGTAAATTCACCTTTCGATGCTTTTAGATGTTTCATGGAAACAGAGATGGATGTATTGGTAATCGGTGATTATGTTTTAAAAAAAGAATTACAACCTAAGTGGACTAAAAGAAAAAAAATTGAACTAGATTAGAAAATGATTATGGAATTTTTAAGAGATTTTTTAGATTTTATGAGGTCACGAAAAAAGTATTGGTTAGCTCCTATTGTTATCTTCTTAATTATAATTGGGTTTTTATTTGTTTTTGCGAGTAGCTCCGCAGCAGGTAGTCTTGTTTATACTTTATTCTAATGTTTTCTGAGATTAATTATAGAGCGAAAAGAAAAGAAACTGTGATTACAATTTTTATTTTAACGATAATCATATCGTGTGTTTTATCTTTTCGATTATCACAAATAATACTCTGGCCTATTTACTTATCAATGCCTATATTACTTCTTGGTTTACTAAATCTAACTATTGGTAATGCGATTACCTGGCTTTGGTTTCGAATTATGTTGAGTGTTGGATGGTTTAGTTCAAAAGTTGTACTGGGCATTTTTTATCTAATTTTTATTTGTCCGTATTCAATAATTCTACGATTTATTGGGAAGAAAGACTTTTTAATTCTAAAAAGGAAAGAATCTACATTCAGTCGACGAACTCATCGATTTAAATCGGATGATTTAGACAATCCATGGTGATTATCGATTCACAAGAAGCAGGAATGCAAATACAAATGGTGAGGCAATCAACAGACCGTCAAAACGGTCTAAAATACCCCCGTGTCCGGGCATTATGTTACCGGAATCCTTTACTGACATGCTGCGTTTAAATAAGCTTTCCGCTAAATCACCCATGGACCCAAAAACGGAAATAATTAAACCAATTACAGCCCATTGCCAAAGTGGAAGATTGGTGAAAAAATAACCCGTTAAAATCGCAATACTTATTGCTAATAAAGCCCCTCCAATACTTCCTTCCCACGTTTTATTTGGAGATATTCGCTCGAATAATTTATGTTTACCAAATGCCTTTCCTGCAAGATAAGCTCCAGTATCATTACTCCATAGGATAAAATAAAATCCAAGTATTAATTCAGATTGAAAAATATCCTTAGACGTATAACTGTTTGCCAGGACAAGAAGTCCAAAAGGAACTGCGACGTAGAGGGTTGGGAATAATGTGTGGGTAATATTGGAGAAAGGGTCATTATTCTTACTATATAATTCAAGTAAAGGCACAGCGAATATACCCACCAATAAAACAGCTAAAAAGGGCGTTGATGTTAAGGATAACAAAGGTTCTGCAGAAAATGCGATAAATGTGATTGCGGCATTAAAAACACCCAAAATTCGATTAGGTGTGGTTGTAGAGTTTTTGTAAAGAATGTTTAAATATTCCCAGCTACCGATCATCACAAAGAACAAGTAAAGACCGAATAATGAGAAAGGACTAAAATAAGTACTTGTTATAAGAACAGCTACAAAAACAGCTCCTGTTATGGCTCTAGTTAGCATAATATTAAGCTAACGCTTCATTATTATTCTTTTCTTCGTCTCCTGTTTCAGTATCAGGAGTTTCTTCTTTATTGGTTTGATCAATACCGTTTTGTGTTGAAGTAACATTATTTTCTATTGATTCATCATTGGAGATCGTCTCAACTTCTTTATCTTCCTCAATTAGCTCAGATTTAACCTCCTCAACTTCTTCTAACTCCTCCTCTGAAGATGGTCGTTTTCCAAAAATAACCTCAAGATCTTCTTTGAAAATAACCTCTTTCTCGAGAAGCGCTTCCGCTAACTCGGTTAGTTTTTCTTTATTTTCTAACAAAATCTCTTTTGCTTTCACGTAGGCTTCCTCAATGATTTTACTAATCTCCTGGTCAATTACTTGGGCAGTTGATTCACTGTAAGGCTTGTTGAATGCATAATCTGACTGACCAGTTGAATCATAATAAGAGATATTACCAATCTTATCATTTAAACCATATATGGTTACAATGGCTAGGGCTTGTTTAGTCACTTTTTCCAAATCGCTTAGTGCACCGGTGGAAATTTCTCCAAAAATAATTTCTTCTGCAGCTCGTCCTCCAAGTGTTGCACACATCTCGTGAAACATTTGCTCGCGCGTAGTTATTTGTCGCTCTTCAGGCAGGTACCATGCTGCCCCTAACGATTTTCCTCGAGGAACAATTGTTACTTTAATCAGTGGAGAAGCATATTCCATCATCCAACTAACTGTGGCATGACCCGCTTCATGAAACGCAATAGTTTTTTTCTCTTTTGGTTTAATGATTTTATTTTTTTTCTCTAAACCACCAATAACACGATCTACAGCAGCCAGAAAATCCTCTTTACCTACTGATTTTTTATCACCTCTTGCAGCAATTAACGCTGCTTCATTACAAATATTAGCGATATCTGCCCCAGAGAATCCAGGTGTCTGTCTTGCTAAAAATTCAACTTCCACTGAATCATCTAATTTTAGGGGCTTAAGATGAACTTCAAAAATTTCTTTTCTTTCGTTCATGTCTGGCATATCCACCATGATTTGACGATCAAACCTTCCAGGTCTCAATAAGGCTTTATCCAAAATGTCTGCACGGTTGGTAGCAGCCATAACAATGATACCACTGTTTGAACCAAAACCATCCATCTCGGTAAGCATTTGGTTTAATGTGTTTTCACGTTCATCATTGGCTTGTTGTGCAGGATTCTTTCCTCGTGCTCTACCAATAGCATCAATTTCATCAATGAAAATTATACAAGGTGACTTTTCTTTTGCCTGTTTGAAAAGGTCTCTCACTCTTGATGCACCAACACCAACAAACATTTCAACAAAATCTGATCCCGAAAGAGAGAAGAAAGGTACTTGAGCTTCTCCGGCAACGGCTTTTGCTAATAATGTTTTTCCTGTACCCGGAGGACCCACAAGAAGTGCTCCTTTTGGGATTTTAGCACCTAAAACAGTATATTTTTTAGGGTTTTTTAGAAAATCTACGATTTCTACGATTTCTTCTTTAGCCTCTGCTAAACCAGCAACATCTTTAAAACTTACATCAACTTTTGTGTCTTTTTCAAACAACTTAGCCTTCGATTTTCCAATATTAAATATTTGACCGCCCGGACCGCTTCCTCCGCCCATACGACGCATCATAAACATCCATACACCAAGAATTAATCCAAAGAAAATGATGTAAATAAAAATACCATCCCACATGGACGGCTGCTTATTTCGCTCATTGATAATTAAGTTGTCGCCTTTGTCTGGGCTATTCTTAGCGATTTCTCGCATTTCACGTTTAGCCTCCGAGGCATCATGTACATCAAATTGATATGAATTTCGTGTTTTAAGATTTTGGCTGTGCGGAGGTATATTTTTTGCAGAATCTGTTACAAAGGCTATACAGTAAATGTAATCTCCTTCTCGAATGATTTCAACTTTAGCAATTTCTCCTCGTTCAATATAGTCATAACATTCGTTGGAGCTGATGGCTTTAGACCCTCCAAAAAAGTCCATGAACTGAACACTTAAAATAAGACCACCAATTACAATATATATCCACCATACTGGGATAATTCTTGGTGATTTTGGTCCTTTTCCTGAATTGTTATTTTTATTCATAATTATTCGTCTTCAATAACGGTAGTTTCTGCGTCAGCCCAAAGCTCTTCAATATTGTAAAAACGTCTAGCTTCTTGCTGAAATACATGCACTACAATCGATGAGTAATCCACTAAAACCCATTCTCCATTAGTATGCCCCTCTTTTTTCCATGGATATTCTCCCAATGTATCTTTTACCTCTTTTTCCACGGAATTTGCTGTTGAAGCAACATGGGTTCTTGAAGTTCCGTGACAAACTACAAAATAGTCAGTTACAGCGTTTTCAAGATTCTTTAGGTTGAGTACATGAATTTCCCTCGCCTTGTTGTTTTTTAATCCTTCAATTACAACTTCCAATAATTTGTCTGAGGTTAAGTTCACGTTTTTAATTAAGCTTTAGTAATATCTATCAAAACAAAAGTAACTAAAACTTATTACTAAGGTGTGAAAAACATTACAAATTGGTTAAATAAAATGAAGGTCGGAAGATTATCTTTACAGACGTATGATTTATATAGGTGGAAATAGGGTGCATATCGATGAAATTGATTCTACTAATCTTGAGTTGAAAAGAAAAGCAGTACATCAATTTATACCCAACGGAACATTGTTAACAGCATCTTTTCAAACTGCAGGTAAAGGCCAGATGGGTGCTATATGGGAAAGTCAAAAAGGAAAGAATTTGTTGGCAACATATTATTTAGAGATGGACTTAGAATTGGTAGATGCTTTTTCCCTCAATATGATTATGAGTCTTGCCGTAAAAGAAACGATTGAAAGCTTTGTTAATGATGTTGTTGAGATTAAATGGCCGAATGATATTATAATAAAAGGCAAAAAGATTGCAGGTATACTAATTGAAACAAAGTTAGTTAATGGAATAATTAAGGCAGCGTATTTAGGTGTAGGCCTAAATGTCAATCAAACAATATTTAATACATTCAAACGTCTTGCAACATCAATAAAAAAAGAAACAGGGTTGAGTTTGGATATAGAAATTCTTATTCAAAAACTTAATTTGCATTTACAACAGTTTTATTCACTTTTCAAAACCAAAGGATATAGTGCATTAAATTTTTTATATCATCAGGATCTATACTTAAAAGGAGAAGAAAAAAGATATCTAATTAATACGGAAGAAAAATGGTTAATACTTCAAGCAATTAGTAAGAGTGGTAAGGCTCAGTTTTACAATTCGGAAGGGAAAGTAGAAGAATATGACCTTAAGGAAATCGAGTTTGTCCAATAATTAGCAATTACCAAATTGGCTTTCTAAATTGTCTGCAATAGCCGTTACCCAGTTTTTCATTTGACGTTCAAAATAAAAATCAACAAACGGAGCTGTATCCGTTTCTGCATGCACAATAATACTAGATCCATTATCTTCTTCAGTGATATCAAATCTAAAGGCAGAAGTAAATACAACATCTTTATCGGAACGAATTAGAATATGTTTGTCTGTAATCTCAACAATCATAAAATTAAAGCGTGCCGCCCATTTAAGTATAAATGTGATTACATCATCCTTTACTTCTAAATGTTTTGTTTTTTGAAAAGAAATAATTTGAGCCATATTTTTTGTTTGACTCAAAAATTCAAAAATAACGTTAGTAGAGGCTTCTAGGTAAATTTTATTTGTACTAAGCTGAACCATTTAATTTCCAGTCCAAGCAGCTGGATCTAAACGCCAGTTCTTAATTAATGCTACTTCCGATTCAGAAATATAACTTGATTCAACAGCTTGCTGAACTAATGCGTCATAATCAGATAGTGTGATTAATTCGCAGTTTGCTTCTTTAAAGTTCGTATTCGATAATTGAAAATTATAAGTAAAAATGGCTGCCATTCCGAGCACATTAGCACCCACAGATTTAAGCGCTTCTACAGCTTTCAAACTACTTCCTCCTGTAGATATTAAATCCTCAATAACGACAACTCGTTGACCGGCTTCAATTTTCCCCTCAATAATGTTGCCTAAACCGTGATCTTTTGCAGATGCCCGCACATAAGCAAAGGGAACACCTAACTCCTCTGCCACAAGCGCTCCCTGTGCTATAGCACCTGTAGCCACTCCTACAATAACATCAGGAGTTCCATATTTTTCAACAGTTGCTTTTGCTAACTCTTGGCGAATGTAGGTTCGGATTCTGGGAAAAGATAATGTTATTCGATTATCACAATAAATAGGAGATTTCCAACCTGATGCCCAAGTAAATGGGTTTTTAGGTTGTAATTTGATTGCTTTTGCTTGAAGCAAATATTCTGCTACTTTTGAAGCAGTTTCCAGATTTAAAATCATAGTGCAAATGTATAAAGTTTTTATTTACGACAAGCCTGTGGTTATCCACAAAAAGGCACAAAAAAAAGGAAGTTATGAACAGTTGTCATCGGCTGCGGATATTGATAAAATATTTGATCTTCTAAAACAAGAATTTGTGGATGGCATAGAAATTAGTTGCCAAGATCCCACTAGAGAATGGAATGTATTTCAACAGCATTTTAAAAATATACTTGCAGCAGGAGGATTAGTGCTAAATCAAAAAAACGAGTTACTTGTTATTTACCGTTTAGGGAAGTGGGATTTGCCAAAAGGAAAACTTGAGGAAGGAGAGGATATAAAATCGTGTGCATTAAGAGAGGTAGAGGAGGAATGTCATGTTTTTGATTTGAAGATTATTAAAGAAATGCCCAGTTCTTATCATTGTTATATGACGAGAAAAGGAAAATGGATGTTAAAAAGAACACATTGGTTTTTAATGGAGTCAAGAGAAAAGAGTACGCTTATTCCTCAAAAGGACGAGGGTATAGAGTCTGTTGATTGGTTTGATAAAAATCAAATGAAAGCATTTGAACAAAATACGTATCAATCAATTTTGGAGGTTTTAGGACATTTGGAGAGTGTGTGAACCGCCAACCCTGAAGGGAATGATATTTTCAATGGTTGCTGGTACTATTTCCATTTTTATTTTTTGATTGAAAACCTTGAGTCATTTGTTTAAAAAAGGTTTGTGGATAGTGCTCGTCAGATTCAAAGCCAATCTCAACGGTTTTCCCATTAGAAGGAATATAATTCGTTTTGAAAATATAATCCCATATAGAGAGAGTTAGGCCAAAATTCACGCCAAATTGGTGTTTTTTTGATAACGTTTTTGCGTGATGCCAAATATGCATTTGAGGAGAGTTGAAAATGTATTTTAAAGGACCTAATGGAATGTTAATGTTGGAATGATTAAAGTGTCCCCATGCGGTTGTAAATAAATGCAAGTAAAAAAAGTCAGCCATATCAAAACCGAAAAACAGGTATAGTGGAAGAAAGGTAATTGCTTTGTAAACAATTGCCTCTATCCAGTGAAATCGTAAATGCGCTGCAAATCCCATTTCTTTTACAGAATGATGAACCTTATGAAAACGCCATAAAATAGGAACACGATGCATAAGCCGATGAATATTCCAATGTGTGAAATCTTGAATCAATAAAGCAATAATAGATTTCCAAAATAGATTGAGTTTTTGAATTTCTGTTGCGAACTGATTTTCAACACCTAAAAACGAAAAAATAGTTTTTACAGATTGCTTGGTGGTTTCTTCTAATCCAGCAAGTAGGACCAAGTATAAAAGAAAGAAATTAAAATACATGTAAAATGCATCTAACCAAAATCCCTTTCGAAAAAAACCTTCAGTTTTCCTCCAAGGGACAAGAAGCTCGAACAAAAAGAAAAAAAGTGAAATAAGACCAAGAAACCAAAAGTAATTTCCAAATAATGTTCCCGATTCAAATGATATTTGATCCCATAACCATGAGGCATAGTCTTGAGATGATTGAACAAATGAGGAAAGCCACTTCATGATATAAATTTATGGATTACGTGCTAAGTATGCTATCAATTGAGTGACAAAACCACCTTAAGCCCTTATTAAATAGTTCATTAGAGTAATGATGAGTAGCGTATTGTATATGAATTTTACTTCAAATGAGTGTAAAAAAACAAAGCGGATTATCGATGCTTTAAAGCTTGTAAATCAAATAGTTGTTGTTTTTTACTGCCGGTCGAGTACCGACTCAATTACCCTTTTAAATGATCATTTTCATAAAGAGGCTCTTGAAGGTTGTAAATTTTCCAAAAAACAATCTGTTCAAAATGCTTTGATAAGTCAAATTATGATGTATCTTTGCACGAATTTTGAGACACTTTAAAATCATTTTTTAGGTGAGAAACATTAAATCAACCATCGTTTTAGTTCTTGTAGCGATATTTTCGTTTACCTCACTTCAGGTAAAAGCTGGGGGACACGGGAAAGGAGACTTCAACGCCTCTGAATTTATATTACATCACGTAATGGACGCTCATGAATGGCATTTAGTAGGAGATAACCATGTGGGACTGCCAATAATTTTACTTGATCAAGGCCTAGTTTCTTTTTCATCAAGTGCGTTTAATGTTCCAGTATCCGTTGAACAAGGTGATTATGCTGTAACTCAAGATGGGAAATATGCCATTTTCCATGAAACGATCTATAAAACATCAAATGGAGAATTGAATTTTGATTCTTCTGGTCATCCAACCAACGAGATGCCGCTTGACTTTTCTATTACAAGAAATGTAGCTTCAATGTTATTGTCTGCAGTCCTTTTATTATTGATATTTGGTTCTTCAGCACGAGCTTATAAAAAGAGAGGCGTAGAGTCAGCTCCGAAAAAATTGCAATCGTGGATGGAACCGTTGGTTTTATTTGTTCGAGATGAGATTGCAAAACCAAACATTAATGAGCATAAATACCAACGGTATATGCCTTATCTTTTGACCGCGTTTTTCTTTATCTGGATCAATAACTTGTTGGGGTTAATACCGTTCTTTCCAGGAGGTTCAAATTTAACAGGTAATATTGCCTTTACAATGGTAATGGCTGTTTTAACGTTAATTATCACCAATTTTAGTGGGAACAAAAATTACTGGGGTCATATTTTCAACCCCCTTGGATCCTCTATGCCTTGGGCAGCGAAAGTGCCGTTGTATATAATCTTATTACCTATTGAAGTTGCCGGAATTTTTATTAAATCTGTAGCATTGATGATTCGTTTGTTTGCTAACATTACGGCTGGTCATATTGTTATATTGGCTTTTACTTCAATAATATTTATTAAGCAAAGTGCGGGTTGGTCAGGATTATCGGTTCCAATGTCATTATTTATTAGTGTATTAGAACTTTTAGTTGCTTTCTTACAAGCTTTTATTTTTACAATGTTGAGTGCTTTATTTATTGGTTCTGCCGTGGATGAAGCCCATCATTAATTAATGTGTAATTATTTAAACTAGATATATTATGGTTGGATCAATTGCTGCAATTGGTGCTGGATTAGCGGTTATCGGAGCTGGTCTAGGAATCGGTAGAATAGGTGGATCTGCAATGGAAGGTATTGCAAGACAGCCTGAAGCTGCTGGAAAAATTCAAACTGCAATGATTATTGCTGCTGCACTTGTTGAAGGTGTTGCACTTTTTGGAGTTGTAGTTGGATTATTAGGAACAAATCCTTAATAATCAAATCAAAAATGCTAATGCGTTGCGATTGGCAACGCGTTAGTTTTTAGTTTAAAATTTAGAAATTTATATTTTTTCAAATGGAATTAGTTACTCCCCACATTGGATTATTATTTTGGACCACGTTAACGTTTGTTATTCTTTTAGTTCTTTTAAGAAAATTTGCTTGGAAGCCAATATTAGGTGCAGTTCACACCCGAGAGGATAATATTCAAAAAGCGCTCGATGCTGCAAAAGAAGCAGAAGAAAAAATGTCTGCATTAACTGCTCAAAATGAAGATCTGTTAAAGCAAGCTAGAGAGGAAAGAGATATTATCTTAAGAGAGGCTAAAGAAGCTAAAGAATCAATTGTTTCTGAAGCGAAAGGGATTGCTCAAACAGAAGCTGATAGAATTTTAGTGGCTGCAAATGAACAAATTGCGAACGAGAGAATGAAGGCACTTACTGAACTTAAAAATCAGGTTGGTCAGCTTTCTTTAGAAATTGCGGAGAAAATTCTTTCTACGGAATTGGATGACAAGTCGAAGCAAGAAGCATTGGTAAATAACTTAGTCGAAGACGTAAACTTAAACTAAAATGGCATACGGAAGAGCCGCAGTACGTTACGCAAAATCGATCATTGATCTTTCTATCGAACAGCAATGTTTAGAGGATGTCAAATCTGACATGGATCTCATTCATGCTACGTGTGAAGGATCGAAGGATTTGGTATTATTATTGGAAAGTCCCGTAGTGAAAACAGATAAGAAATTGGCTGTGCTAAACGCTGTTTTTGAGTCTAAACTATCCACGTTAACAAATTCCTTCATCTCTATCCTTACAGAAAAAGGTAGAGAATCATTATTGGATGATATTGCAGCAGCATTTGAAGATTTATACTTGGCGCATAAAAATATACTTCGTGCGACTATTAAATCAGTAGATGGAGTAAATGATGCCTTCAAAACTAAAGTAAGCAACTTGATAAAAGAAGCTTATCAAAAAGATGTCCAAATCATAGAAGAAACTGATCGATCATTGATCGGTGGTTTTGTTTTAACTGTTGGAGATAAACAAATTGATGCTTCAATCAGTCGAAAATTGGCAGAACTTGAAAAAGAGTTTAATACGAATACATACATTAAAGAATATTAATTTAGAATAGCTTAAAACGAATAACAATGGCAGAAGTAAAACCAGCAGAGGTTTCAGCAATTTTAAGAGAGCAATTAGCAGGACTAAAAACTGAAACAGAATTACAAGAGGTTGGTACTGTTCTTCAAATTGGGGATGGTATTGCTCGTGTTTACGGTTTATCAAACGTTCAATACGGAGAGTTAGTAGAGTTCGAAAACGGACTTCAATCAATGGCTCTTAACTTAGAAGAAGACAATGTAGGTCTTGTTCTATTAGGTGATGGTAAAGGAATTAAAGAAGGTGCAACAGTTAAGAGGACTGGTAAAATTGCTTCTGTAAAAATAGGTGAGGGTATTGTTGGTAGAGTTGTCAACACACTTGGAGAACCAATTGATGGTAAAGGACCTATTCAGGGTGAAACATACAATATGCCTATCGAAAGAAAGGCACCAGGTGTTATTTATCGTCAACCTGTTGATGAACCAATGCAAACTGGAATCAAAGCAGTTGACTCTATGATTCCAATTGGAAGAGGACAAAGAGAATTAATCATTGGGGATCGTCAAACTGGAAAAACTACTGTTGCAATAGATACAATAATTAATCAAAAAGAATTTTTTGATGCAGGTGAACCAGTTTACTGTATTTATGTTGCTGTAGGTCAAAAAGGTTCAACGGTTGCTGGGATTGTAGCTACGCTTGAAAAGGCTGGAGCATTACAATATACTACTGTTGTTGCTGCAAATGCTTCTGATCCTGCACCAATGCAGTTCTTTGCTCCATTTACTGGTGCAGCTATTGGTGAATATTTTAGAGATACAGGTCGTCCTGCTTTAATTGTATATGATGATTTGTCTAAGCAAGCTGTTGCATATAGAGAGGTTTCGTTATTATTAAGAAGACCACCAGGTCGTGAGGCATACCCAGGAGATGTATTTTATCTTCACTCGAGATTATTAGAAAGAGCGGCTAAATTAAATTCATCTGATGAAATTGCTGCTCAAATGAATGATTTGCCAGAAGCGTTAAAAGATAAAGTAAAAGGAGGAGGTTCATTAACAGCCTTACCAATTATTGAAACTCAAGCAGGTGACGTATCGGCTTATATTCCAACTAATGTAATTTCGATTACAGATGGACAGATATTCTTAGAGTCAGACCTATTTTTATCGGGTGTTCGTCCTGCTATCAATGTGGGTATCTCGGTATCACGAGTTGGAGGTTCTGCTCAAATTAAGTCCATGAAAAAGATTTCTGGTACACTTAAGCTTGACCAGGCTCAGTATAGAGAGTTAGAGGCGTTTGCTAAGTTTGGATCAGATCTTGATGCTGCAACGAAATCTGTTATTGATAAAGGTGCTCGAAACGTGGAGATTTTGAAGCAATCTCAAAACAATCCATATAAAGTTGAAGATCAGTGTGCGATTATTTTTGCAGGTACAAATGGACTGATTATGGATGTGCCAGTAGATAAAGTAAAAGAGTTTGAATCGGATTACTTATCTGTTTTAAATGCTAGCCATGCTGATACATTAGCCGCACTTAAGAGTGGTAAACTAACAGATGAGGTTGTTGCTACCTTAACAAAGGTGACAAAAGAAGTTGCTTCAAAATACGCTTCGTAAATAAATGGATTAGATGAAGTGATTTTTTTATCACTTCCTTTTATAAATTTTAAATGAGCTAAATGGCAAATTTAAAGGAAACTAGAAACAGAATTGCATCTGTAAAATCTACAATGCAAATTACCAGTGCCATGAAAATGGTATCTGCTGCTAAGCTAAAAAGAGCTCAAGACGCGGTTACCCGAATGAGACCTTATGCTGAAAAGTTGCAGGAGATTTTGGTAAACCTTACATCAGGCACTGAAGATGATGGTGAGGGAGCTTATTCAACTGTTCGTTCTGAAGAAAAGATCCTTATAGTGGCTGTTACATCAAATCGTGGTTTATGTGGCGGTTTCAATGCTGCTATTACCAAAAGATGTCTTACGCTTGCGAATGGAGAATATGCATCCAAAGATCTTTCGTTTTTATGTATAGGTAAGAAAGGGGGAGAGTTTTTAGCGAACAGAGGGTTAAATGTGATTAAAACTGAAATAGAATTATACAGTGAGTTAACCTTTGAAAATACTGCTCCTATTGCCACAGAGGTAATGGAAGAGTTTGTGGCTGGTAATTACGATAAAGTGGTGCTTGTGTATAATCAGTTTAAAAATGCTGCTGTTCAAGTTGTCCAAAATGAACAATTTCTGCCAGTTGTCGCAGAAGAATCAGATGATGTAGTTAATGCGGTGGATTATATCTATGAACCTAATAAGGAAGATATAATAACAGAGCTTATACCTAAATCATTAAAAACACAGTTTTATAAAGCTATTTTAGATTCTGTTGCTGGAGAACATGGTGCACGAATGACTGCTATGCATAAAGCTACGGATAATGCAAAAGATCTAGCGGATCGATTGACGCTCGAATACAATAAAGCTCGGCAAGCTGCAATTACCACTGAGATTTTAGAAATTGTGGGTGGTGCTGAAGCTTTAAAGGGATAACGTATTGTTAAATTTTTTAAAGGCCGATTCATTTGAATCGGCCTTTTTATTTCAATCAGTCTGGTTGTATATTTTTTTGTCGATTGCATAATTTTGTGTAATCACCTTCAAGACTTCACAGTAATTCCCCAAAAAGCCCTAACTTAACTCGGGTATAGTTTTTGTTGTTACATTCCAGCAGGTGCTAGATAAAATTAAATCATATCATAGTAAGTTCATTGTTCTAGGGATTGGTCTTCTGGTTTTTGCTGCTTTATTTAGGACCTTGTATCAAGATCGAACTTGGTCAATTCAACATCAAATTGATCATTTTGAGGAAGAGCTCAATCATTCCGATGATCGGCTTTTAAAAGAAATTGATCATTATTTTTCAATTATTGATACTTCTAATTTAGAGGCCTTGTTGGATCATGGTGTTCAATATCATAAACAACTTGAGGAAGAAGGTTTTGGTGTATACATTTACTCAGGGGATAATTTGAAATTTTGGAGTACCAATAAGCTTGTTGTTCCTATTGACCTGCATCGTGGAATTGTTGAGGAACATAATGGGTTTTATTTGCAACAATTTAAAAAATTTAAAGAGGTAACTATATTTGCTCGGTTTTTTATAAAGAAGCATTTTGACTTTGAAAATTCTTATGTTCAAAATTCATTTGACGATAAACTTTATTTAAAAAAACAATGGGTGCTCTCAAAGTCACCTTTTGAAGGTAGCCATGAAGTGGTTATTAACTCATCTGGAGAACGGATTTATTTAAAGCCGGACGCACTGTTTAAACGTCCATTCAATGTTACTTTAATGACGTTGGAAGTGATTGGTATACTCCTGTTTATAGTTGGGTGCTTGCTTTTGTCAAAACAAATTAGTGGTGTATGGAGGGTAGTGGTACTTTCTTCACTTTTATTGGTGCTACGGTTTGGACTGTTAATTTTTAAGGGACCTATTAACTTATATGAACTTGAGATTTTTAATTCTAAATTATTGGCTTTTTCCGCTTTAGTTCCGTCTTTAGGAGATTTGTTGCTATACGTTGTTTTTGCTTTAGTTTTAACGTTTTCGTTATTTAAAGCAAATAAATTGAATTTCCTTTTCTTTGAACGATTTAAACCCGTCGTTTTAATTTTTTCATTTGCTTCAATTTATCTTTTTACTTGGGGAATTGTCGAAATAATTGAGGGTATTGTAATGTTTTCTGAGATTCCTTTAGATCTTTCGCACATTTTATCTATTGAATACACTACCCTCATTGCGCTTTTTTGTATTGCATTAATACTGGCCATTTATACAATTATTTGTTGGAAACTAATGGCCTTATTTCATTGGTTAAATATTACTCTAATTCGAGTGGTAGGCTATTATCTTTTTGTTGTCATCCTTTGCACAATTTTCGGAGTATATAGGGGGTTTTCTGATGTGTATGAGGTGCTTTGGTCCATTCCTGTAATTACCTTACTTTCTTATTCCTACTATGAAAACAATCGAACAATTTCCTTTTCCATATCCATCAGCATGTTGTTTCTGTTTTCACTAATGACCACTCAAGCTTTGAGAGATTATACTGATGCAAAAAATATTGATGATAAAAAACGATTATTGGCTAAGCTGGGAAAAGAGCAGGATTTAATTGCTGAGTATTTGTTTCAAGGGTTACACGATGAAATAAAAAATGATAAGGCTGCTTTATCCCTTATTTCTGATTATTCATCTTCCGATCAAGACATATTTAAATATTTTAAAAAGGAATATTTTACTGGTTTTTGGGACAAGTTTGATTTGCAAGTTAATCCGTGTTTTTCTGGTGATAGTATTCTTATTATGAATACTCAAAATCCTATTTCATGCAAGGATTTTTTTGAAGGTATAATCTCATCTGTGGGAACGGCTGTTACAAGCAATTTATATTACTTGGAAAATGAAAATGGAAGAATTAGTTACATTGGAATAATTGATTTTGGAGAAAATAAAAAGATCTATCTAGAATTGGATTCTAAATTTAAGCCCGATGCAATGGGGTTTCCAACATTGCTTTTGGATGAACAAATAGAGCGAAAATCACTTAATCCGGAATATTCTTTTGCTCATTTTAAATCATATGAGTTGGTGAAACAAAAGGGAGGTGCGTTATATAGCACTGATCTTTCTTATTATAGGTTTAACAGGGAGTTATCATGGGACTATTTTCAACAAGATGGCATGGATCATTTGGTTAAAATAAATGGTGATGATGTATATTTCCTTAGTCAAAAAACGAAAAGCAGATGGGATCAAATGGCATTTTATTCTTATTTATTTGCCTTTTTTTCTATCCTAACAATACTTACGGTAGTAGGTTATCGGTTTTTTTATGGAGAAATGAATGAAGGGTCAAGTTTTAAAACGAGGTTCCAATCAATTATTATTTTCATTCTGTTTTTTAGTACCGTATTCATCGGAGTGGGAAGTGTATATTATTTAAAAAACCAATACAATCAGAAGAATTTTGATGCTATTTCGGAGAAGATAAAATCTGTTAAAATAGAAGTAGAACAAAAATTAGGTGGTCAAACTTCAATTGATCAAATTGATATGGACTACATTCAACTAATTTTGGAGAAGTTCTCTAAAGTTTTTTTTACCGACATCAATGTTTATGATCCCAATGGCCAATTAGTTGCATCTTCACAGAATAAAATTTTTGAACAAGGATTAGTAGGAAAAAGAATGGATCCGCTAGCTATGTATGAAATGTTGTTTAATGCACAATCACAATTTGTGCAAATCGAAGAAATTGAGGGAATGCAATTTCTGTCGGCATATGTGCCTTTTTATAACAAAGACGGTCATTTAATGGCTTATCTCAATCTGCCTTATTTTGCGCGTTCAAATGACTTAAAAAACGAGATCTCAAACTTTATTGTAGCATTATTAAACATTTATGCATTACTCATTGTGATTGCGCTTGTAATTGGATTAATTCTAACCAACCGAATTACAGAGCCATTACGATTAATTCAAGAAAAAATGGCAAATATTCAATTAGGCCAAACGAATGAATTTATTAACTATCAAGGGAAGGATGAAATCGGAAAGTTAGTAAATGAGTACAACCGAATGATTATTGAACTTGAGGAGAGTGCGCGAAGATTAGCAGAGAGTGAGCGCGAAGATGCATGGAGAGAAATGGCAAAACAAGTTGCTCATGAAATAAAAAATCCTTTAACGCCTATGAAATTAAGTATTCAGCATTTACAGATGCGTTGGGAATCATTCAATGAGGAGGAAAGGAGTTTAAGGTTTGCGTCTTTTGGTAAAAATCTTATTCAACAAATAGATACTCTCTCAGCAATTGCTACTGAATTTTCCTCATTTGCAAAGCTGCCCGAAACTTCATTTGCTGAAATTGATCTTGGAGAAATTATTAAAAGCTCTGTGGATGTATATAACGGCACTGATAATGTGTCGGTGTCTTTTTCAACTGAAATTGATCTTATAATAAATGGTGATAAGGATCAAATGCTCCGAGTATTTAATAATTTGTTAAAGAATGCAATTCAAGCTATTCCTAAAGATAAAGCAGGATATGTAAAAATATTCACAATGAGGGAAGACGAATGTTTAAAAATAGTGGTTGAAGATAATGGAAAAGGTATTTCTGTTGAAAATGAATCCAGAATATTTGTTCCAAATTTCACTACTAAAAATTCAGGGATGGGATTGGGCTTGGCAATGGTCCAAAAAATTATTGAAAACATGGGGGGTAAGATTTATTTTGAATCAGTGGTAGATCAGGGGACAAAGTTTATTATTGAACTCTATAAAAGCTAAATTTAGTCATACGAAAAGAGTGGTTTAAACCAATGAGAATCTATTTTTGTCGAAATAGGGTAACGTTTATTGGTTAAATTCGTTTCCGCTTAAAGTATTTTCATAAAATATGTTTAGTAAAGAAGATACGCTAAAAACTACCTATGTATAAAACGGAAGATCGCTACCGTCTCCTTTCCTTTATGGATGACCTTGTTATTGTCCTGGACCAAAATGGTCTTGCACGCTTTAAAAATGCACAAGCGCAAAGTTTGTTCCCTAAAACAATGTTGGTTTTAGATGGTGACGTCAAAAAAAGTTTACAAGAATTTATTTGTCAAAATCAAGTAAAAACAAAAGAGTCGTGCACTTTTTCAAACGTTCAAATTGTTCATGAGAAATTTAGGAATCTATTTTATCAAGTGAGTATTTGTTTTGACGAAGAATATTTAGAGTGGTACTGTTTTTTTAAAAATGTATCTCATTCAGTGCAATTAGAGTCTCAACTTAAAAAGAATGAATCTGAAATTCAACTGCATATACAAGAGCTAACCCTAGCGAATACTGAGTTGAAGAGACAAAATGAAATGATTCAACTTGCACAAGAAGATATTCAGTCTGGCTTACGGTATGGGAAGATTATTCAAGATAGAATAAACGCGAGTTGTGATAAGGTAAAGGCCTTATTTCCAAAGAGTTTTACGTACTATAAACCACAGAATCAAATTGGAGGGGATTTAATATGGGTTAATGAATGTTCGCTTGGAAAAATCATTGCTGTTATTGATTGCATGGGGCATGGTGTTCCAGGGGCGATGTTGGCCATGTCTGTTTATCATATTTTAAATACTACACTTGAAAATGGAGAATTTGAATCTGTAACTGAATTTTTATGTAATCTTGCTCAAGAATATCATCGAAGTTTTTTTAAAAATAAGACCAAAAGCGAGTTTGCAGATACATTTGATATTTCGATGTGCATCGTTGACGAATCTTCAAATTTAATTCGATACAGAGGGATAAAACGACCGCTCATAATTGAACGTGATCAGCGATTAGTTGAATTCAAAGGAGAGCGAGTTTCAGTTGCTCATCCAAATGCAGAGAAATTATTAAAAGAGGAGCCATGGGATAAGGTTTGGCCCTATAAACCAGGAGATCACGTGTACCTGTTTACCGATGGGTATCCTGATCAGTTTGGTGGTGCAAAAAACAAAAAATATAAGTACAGAAAATTTAAAGATTTAATTCGTTCTGTTTCATCTAGGGATATTGAATTTCAACGTAAAACAATTGAAGATGATCTCTATAATTGGCAAAATTATTTAGGAAGATCATATGATCAAACGGATGACATCGCTCTTGTAGGTGTCCAATTTTAGATAAAACATTGCATTTTTGTAACCTAATATTAAAGTATTCGTTCTTGTATATAACCTTATTAAAGGTTAAAGTAGTTAAATTTTAAGAAGTTCGTTTCATTCACGTTGTTCGTAGGAGTAGTGCTCCAAATTAGTAGTTAAACAAACAATATGACGTGAATAAAAAAAGGTCCATAATGGACCTTTTTTTATGTGTGTAATCTCGTATTTTTTCAAAGAAAAGTGCCGATTTTTTCAGGGTTAAAATGAATTGGCGGATGAGTTGGAGTTGTTGAGTGTTGTGTGTTGAGTGAATCCCTGAAAAAGCCGGCACTTGTAAGAGTTGAGTATATGTTGAAAAGAACGTGTTCTATTCAAATAACGTTTATTTTTGTGAAATGAATTTTTTTTTCTGTTCAATATCAGAGCGCTTCTGTGAAACTAATTTTTTGTTCTGTTAATTTTTTTTTGAGGGCTTCATTTTTCTATTCAAAGCATAATTAAAGGTGTACTTTTTCAATCCTATTTTTAAGTTGTTAAAAAGAGTGGTTGAATTAGCAATTTATTTACTTCAAATAGGCGGTATTCAGAAGGTTATGGTGTATTTTTGCATCTTACTTGCGCAATTGTTATGGCTAATTTGTTAAATCTACCTTCATGGACTGCACTGCAGGATCATTTTGAGGATATTAAAAATGTTCAATTACGATCTTTGTTTGAATCCTCAGATAGATTTAATTCATTTTCAGTTCAATTTAATGATATCCTTTTAGATTATTCTAAAAACCGAATCAATCAAAAAACCATGTCTCTTCTCAATGAATTGGCTCTTGAGCGTGGTGTAAAAAAGGGGATTGATGAAATGTTTTTAGGAAAACCAATCAACAATACAGAAAAGAGATCGGTTTTGCATACGGCTTTAAGAAATCGCTCCAATTCTCCGATACTAGTTAATGGGAAAGATGTAATGCCCGAAGTTAACCATGTACTTGAAAAAATGAAGTCCTTTACTCATAAAGTAAGGTCGAAAGAATGGTTGGGATATTCTGGAAAATACATTAAGGATGTTGTAAATATTGGTATTGGTGGATCTGATCTTGGCCCTTTGATGGTTACAGAATGTTTAAAACCTTATGGTGGAGATTTAAACGTACATTTTGTTTCGAATGTTGATGGCTCTCATATTGCAGAAACATTAAAAGGCTTGGAACCTGAAACTACCCTTTTTGTTGTTGCTTCTAAAACTTTTACTACCCAAGAAACACTTACAAATGCCCGTTCTGCGAAAAAATGGTTTTTAGATTCTAATGCGTCTCATACAGACATAGCAAAACATTTTGTGGCAATTTCAACCAACGCTGAAGGAGTTGCTGATTTTGGTATTGATACTAAAAATATGTTTGAGTTTTGGGATTGGGTTGGTGGACGATATAGTCTTTGGAGTTCAATTGGATTGAGTATAGCGCTTTATATTGGATTTGATCGTTTCGAAGAACTATTAGAAGGTGCTCACGAAATGGATGATCATTTTAAAAATGCATCTTTTGAGAAAAATATTCCAGTCATTCTTGCTTTACTAGGTGTTTGGTATAATAACTTTTTTGAAGCGGAATCTCATTGTATATTACCCTATGACCAATATATGCATCGCTTTGCTGCGTATTTTCAACAAGGCGATATGGAGAGTAATGGGAAATATATACAAAAGAACGGAGAAAGAGTGAATTATAGTACAGGTCCAATTGTATGGGGTGAACCTGGAACAAATGGACAGCATGCTTTTTATCAGCTTATTCATCAAGGAACAAAGTTAATTCCTTGCGATTTTATTGCTCCTGTTAATTCTCATAATCCAATTGGTGATCACCACCCAAAGTTATTGTCTAATTTCTTTGCACAAACAGAAGCTCTAATGAAAGGAAAAACTCAAGAAGAGGCACTACTTGAACTAGAGAAAAGTGGTTTGGCATCCGCAGAAATTCAGGCATTGCTGCCGCACAAGACTTTTGAAGGAAATAAACCGACAAACTCCATTTTTGTAAAGAAACTAACGCCTAAAGTATTAGGCAGTTTAGTAGCTATGTATGAGCATAAGATCTTTACACAGAGCATAATTTGGAATGTCAATGCTTTTGACCAGTGGGGTGTTGAGTTAGGGAAACAATTGGCAAAAGTAATATTACCCGAGCTTGAAGGAGAGGATCAAGTGGAAAACCATGATTCTTCCACCAATGGATTAATTAATTTTTATAAGGAGCACAGGGTGTAAACTATGAAGGAAATTTATTTCAATAGAAGTTTTTTAACTGATTTTGAGCAATCCAGCAAACGGGAGTATTTGGAAACAAATACTTTAGGTGCCTACAGTAGTTCAACGTTGTCCGGAGGAAATACGAGAAAATACCATGGGACTTTTGTTGTGCGACAACCCCAAATTGACCATCATAGCTATGTTCTTTTAAACAGTTTACATGAAACTATTTGTGTAAACCATAAAAATTATGAATTGGGTGTTCATCAGCATCCTTTTACGCTTCAGCCAAAAGGTCATCAACACCTATCTTCCTTTAGACTAAATAAGATACCAGCATTTGTATATGATTTAGATGGAGTAAAAATTAAAAAAGAGCTTCAGTTTAGTCCGAATAAGAATCAACTATTAGTTCGGTACACATTGCATGAGGGAGATGTTGTTCGTTTCATATTAAAACCATTTTCTTCATTTCGAAAAATTCATTCTTTAAGAACTTCTAATTATCAATCGATTGATGTGAGAGAGGTGGAGAATGGAGTAGCTTACACTATGGAAGAAGGGTTTGATACCCTTCATATTCAAACCTCCAAAAAAAATGAATTTATACCGAATGGGTATTGGCATTCAAACGTTGAATATTTGGAGGAGTTGAATAGAGGCTATGACTTTAGTGAAGATGTATACTCGGTTGGATTATTGAGTGTTGAACTTAAAAAGGGAGAGCCTCTTATTGTTTCTATTTCAACAAAAGAGGAAGAGGTTGTTCAGCTTGATCAAGTTTTTGAAAATCTTTTACAATCTAAAAAAGAATTATTGTCCATTGATGCATGTTTAGAAAAGGCGGCTGATCAATTCATTTCAAGAACGCTCGATCAAGGAGTTGAGGTGTGTGCAGGGTTACACTGGTTTGGAAGATGGGGACGCGATACTTTTCTTTCCCTACCTGGTTTGACCTTGTATAGAGAGCATCCTCAGCCTGCGCTGTGTAAAGAGGTATTAAAAACCATGTTACAAGACCTTAAAAACGGGTTGTTAACAAATACAGGTGTGGGGAATGCTGCACGATATAATTCAGCGGATGCTTCATTATGGTTTTTTTGGGCCTTACAAGAATATGTAGATCTCACGAATTCAGCGGCAGAAACTTGGAACGATTTCAAAAAATATATTGTTCATATTCTCGATAATTACAAGGAAGGTACTTATTATAACATCCATATGAAAAATAATGGATTGTTATATGGCGGACAGGAAGAGGTTGCACTTACATGGATGGACGCAATCGTTGATAACAAACCGGTAACTCCGAGAGCAGGATATACCGTGGAATTAAATGCGCTTTGGTATCATTCTATTGTCTTTAGTCTGGAAATGGCAATTGCTGCTGGAGATGATGAATTTGTGAAAAAATGGCAAGATATTCCTGCTTCATTAAAACAAGCATTTAAGGAGATGTTTTGGGACAATGAAAAAGGTTATTTGGCCGATGCGTGTAAAGATGATGAAAAAGACTGGAGTTTTAGGCCAAATCAAGTTTTTGCCACTTCATTAAAGCATTCAGTTTGTGATCAATCTATGAGCATTTCGATTCTAAATCAAGTGAAAGAAAAACTGCTTACACCGAGAGGGTTAAGAACGCTATCTAAAGAGGATGACAAGTATATAGGAAAGTATAAAGGAGATCAAAAGACACGAGATTTTTCTTATCATCAAGGAATTGTGTGGCCGTGGCTTTTAGGACATTTTGCCCAAGGATTTATCAAGGCAATAGGAACAGAAGCTCTTCCTTTATTGGAACAAATATACCATGGGTTTGATGATGGGATTCATGACTACGGTGTAGGGTCTATAGCAGAAATATATGATGGAGATTATCCCTTTCAAGCAAAGGGAACAATTTCTCAAGCATGGAGTGTTTCGGAATTATTAAGAATTAAAGCAATGATTAAACAACTAAAATATAGAAGCAATTAAAGTTATGGGAAATCAACCAAAAGTACTCATGTTCGGGTGGGAGTTTCCACCTGAAATTTCGGGAGGATTAGGTACGGCATGTTATGGCTTGGTGAGTGGTCTTATTGAAAACAACGTAGATGTAACATTTGTAGTTCCAAAATTATATGGAACAGAGGAAACCGATAAATTTCGATTGGTAGGTGCAAACGATGTAGAGGTTACTTTTTCTACTCCCGAGTTCCAAAAAAACTTGGAGAAGGTTAAATACATGCAAATTCACTCGCACATGATGCCTTATGTATCACCTAAGGAATTTATGGAAAGGGGTGAATTTGATATTGACTCAATTACTCAAATAGACTCGAATTTCAGTACGGCAAAGTTTGATTTTGGAGGTAAATATGGAAAAGATTTGCTTGGTGAGGTATCAAAATATGCTGTTGTAGCTATGCAAATAGCAAAAGATCAGGAGTTTGATGTTATTCATGCGCACGATTGGTTAACCTTTCCAGCCGCGATTATGGCGAAGGAAATAAGTGGTAAGCCTTTAGTTGTTCATGTTCATGCTACTGAATTTGATCGTTCAGGAGAGTCAGTTAATCAAGAAGTGTATGATTTGGAACGAAGAGGATGTGAAGCTGCAGATCGAATTATTTGTGTTTCTCGATTAACACGAAGAATATTAATTAATAGATATGGAATTGATGGAGGAAAGATTTCTGTTGTTCATAATGCAGTAGTTCCTAAACCTGCTAAGATTTATCCAAAACGTAATTTAGTAGATAAAAAGATTGTTACATTTTTAGGGAGAATAACCTTTCAAAAAGGTCCTGATTATTTTGTTGAAGCAGCAAAAAGAGTACTGGAAACTATGCCTGATACGCACTTTGTTATGGCCGGAAACGGAGATATGTTTTTGAAGTGTGTTGAAAGAGCTGCTGAACTTCGAATCAGTAACCGTTTTCATTTCACAGGTTTTTTAAATTATTTTGAAACCAATAATTTGTTTGGTATGACGGATGTATATGTTATGCCTTCTGTTTCTGAGCCATTTGGTATAACGCCGCTTGAGGCTATGCGAACAGGTGTTCCTGTTATAATTTCAAAACAATCCGGTGTGGCTGAGGTGTTAAGAAATTCCATTAAGGTGGATTTTTGGGATGTAAATGCATTATCTGATACAATAATCGGACTTTTGAAACATAAAGAGGTGTCTAAGCAATTAGCCGCTGACGGAACCCATGAGGTAAACGAAATGAAATGGGAATATGCCGCTTTAAAAGTGAGAGAAATTTACAACAAAACTATAAACAGACGAAGAAGCGTTAGAATCTAATTGATATGAAAAAGATATGTTTTTACTTCCAGGTTCATCAACCCTTTAGATTAAAGGATTATCGATTTTTTGATATTAGTAATGATGATCAATACTTCGACGAGAAAATTAATCATGATATCATGCGTAAAGTAGCGCAAAAGTGTTATTTACCCATGAATCAATTACTTCTCGATCAAATTAATTCCCATAACGGAAATTTTAAAGTTGCATTTTCCATTTCGGGTGTATGTATTGAACAATTCGAGTTGTACGCTCAAGATGTATTGGAATCGTTTAAAAAACTAGCAGCAACAGGTTGCGTTGAATTTATTGCAGAAACATATGGGCATTCTTTATCTGCTTTAAAATCACCAGATGAGTTTAAGGCCCAAGTTGCAAAGCAGGTTGCTAAAGTTCAAGAGCATTTTGGGCAAACACCAACTACGTTTAGAAATACGGAATTGATTTACAATAACCATATCGGTAGCCTTGTATATGATATGGGATACCGAACAATGATTACAGAAGGTGCAGATCATGTTATGGGTTGGAGAAGTCCAAATTTTGTGTACAGTCATTATCAACAACCCGATATGAAGCTGTTGTTGAAGAACTACAAATTATCGGATGATATTGCATTTAGATTTTCGGAGCAATCATGGGAATCTTGGCCATTACAAGCAGAAACTTTTGCACATTGGGTGAATTCGATTCCTTGGAATGAAGAAATCGTGAATTTATTCATGGATTACGAAACATTTGGTGAGCATCAGTGGGAAGATAGTGGGATATTTGATTTTATGAGGGAATTACCCAATCAAATTATTAACCACTCTCAGTTTGATTTTGTAACTCCTTCTGAAGCTACTGAGGTGCTAAATCCAATCTCTGATATTGATATTCATAATACCATTTCTTGGGCAGATGCTGAACGCGATTTAACCGCGTGGTTGGGTAATCCAATTCAAGATGATGCTTTTGATTCATTATATGAACTTGAAGAATTGGTTAAAAAAGTAGACGATCCAAAAATTAAAGAAGATTGGATTAAGTTACAAACCTCTGATCATTTTTATTACATGTGTACGAAGTTCTGGAGTGATGGAGATGTGCATAAATATTTTTCTCATTATGATTCACCATATGATGCTTTCCTAAATTATATGAATGTTCTTACTGATTTTGAGGAAAGGGTAAGACTTGCAGCAGGTTACACGCTAAAAGATACAGAGATTCATCCAGGTGTTTTTGAAAACTTTAAAAAGTTTTTGCCGGAAGGAGTGGAATTGTCGTAAATGATCTTGCCAAATCATCAAATATTTTTAGGCCCCTTAATTGGGGCTTTTGTTTTTAATACATTCCGAAATTAAAATGTTACATCTTACTCATCCTACGTTATGCTAGTAAAATTGAATTATGAAGAGAGTGTGTGGCTTGCTGTTTTTAGCGTATTCCTTAACAATAAGTGCTAGAGGATTAACCCGAGAAGTAAAATTAAAATTTGATAAAGGATGTATCTCATTGAGTAATAAGAATAAAAAAATAATACTTGATGAATACGTAAAAGTAGGAAAGGGAGATTGGCTTTATTTTACCACAGTTTCTTCAGATGAATTGAAAGAAAATAAGTTTTTGGCGCATAAAAAAGCAAAAATAAGAAATCGAAAAATTGGAAAATTACTTCAGGAAAATGGAGTTTTGCCTGAAAAAATCACCTATAAATATTCGCGCTATGAGCAAATATGGGTAAACAAACAAAATGATTTTGAACAATCCGTAGCTGTTCATGGTATTCAGGAAAACAATAACGTATTGATTCAGCGATTTAAAAACATAGACGGCTTCACCTTTGTAATGTCCAGTGGTAATATCTTGGAGTTTAAACCTATGAGTTTTGAAGGGTTTAGTGAAGATGTGATTACATTAAAAATTAAAGAATACACTTCAAAAATTGACTTTGTTAAATATGGTGTTACTGCCCAAGGAGATAAAGGAATGTTAGAGACGCAGGGCATGTATTTTATAGAAGCATTTTCTAATGATCAAAAGATCAACTTAAGAAGAGGAGCTGCGTATAATTTGAAAATTAAACAAGGAAAAGAAAATGAGAAGTTCTATTCATTTTATGGAAAAAATAAAGGAGGAACTCTTACATGGACTAAAAATCAGAATGAGCCTTTTATAGCAATGGAATTGAACGATAAAATAATTAATAAGCCAATTCAAGAGGAGCCGGAAGAGGGAGTGATGAATTTAACCACTGATAATGCCTATTCATCAGGGAAATTTGGTGCTTTTTATATTGATGATCAAGGTAATTTGCAGTCGGGGGTTCCCTCATCAACTGAAGATGTAGAGGTTTATTGGGCAGAGAGTGAGAGTGAAGCTGTCGGAAGATATCTTGTGGGTAAATTTAGTGCCCTGGGATGGATTAATTGTGATCGATTTTATGATGCGCCCAATAAAATTGTTATGCAGGTTGAAATTAATAATGGGGTATGTAAAAATGATTTTGCTGTATACATAATTTTTCATGACATCAACAGCGTATTGCCTTTATCTAAAGTTACAAATGGACACTACAGGACACCAAAAATCCCAGAGGGAGAAAATGTAACAATTTTTGCAGTACACAATTCAAAAAAAACAGCGAATAATCATTTGGCTTTCAAGAAAGTAACCGTTAAATCAGAAAAAGTAAAAATAGAATCAAAGGAAATTGATCGAACGGCACTTGAAAAATATATGAATGACGTTATTTATTAGCAGATTACACTTCGTGATTAATAAATTTAGGTTTAAGGAAATACATTTTAGTATTTTTAAACCATGAAAAGAAAGCATCATATTCTATTTATAGTCCTTTTAGTATATGTTTCGCTTCAGTCTATTTGGTGGCTGTATAAAATCTACGACCTTTCAGCTCAATCTTCAGTGGGAACGGAGTTAAATCGTAAGCTCACCATGATTTTGGGAGAAGGCGCTGTTTTCTTTGTTATTATTTTAACAGGATTCCTCTTGACCTTTCGTTCCTTTAGAAAAGAAATTGAAGTAGGAAATCAACAAAAAAACTTTTTGTTGGCAATAACGCACGAATTAAAAACACCCATTGCTTCACTAAAACTTTATTTACAAACATTACTGAAACGTCAACTTGATCAGCCAAAGCAACAAGACATATTGGAGAAATCAGTAAAAGATGCTGACCGTTTAAACGGGTTGGTTGAAAACATTCTTCTCGCAACAAAAATTGACGATAAAGGTTTTCCATTAAATGTGGAGGAATTAAACTTGTCTACTATGATGGAGGCCTCAACACTTCATTTATTAGAAGTATCCGGAAAACAAGTGGATGTTGAGTTTTTTATTCAGCCTGACGTGAAATTTCGAGGAGATAAAGATGCGTTTCAATCTATTTTAAATAACCTATTAAGTAATGCTCTTAAGTATGCGCCCAACCAATCGACAATTTGCGTAACGCTGGTTCAAGAAGGCAATGAAACAGCTTTAAGTATTTCTGATGAAGGCCCTGGGGTGGCAAATAATGAAGTGGATAAGATTTTTGAAAAATTTTACCGATCTGGTAATGAGGAAACCAGAAGTCAAAAAGGTACAGGGTTAGGCTTATATATCGTTCGAAAACTTGTTGAACAGCACAATGGAATAATTCAAGTGAAACCCAACAACAAAAAGGGAAGCATTTTTGTCGCTTCCTTTCGTTGAGTAATGTTTCACCAAAAAGTTTATTTTTTTCTCTTTAATCAATGATATTAGGAAGCGTTAATTGGCTTTTATTATCTTTGGGGGCATTATTGAAGTAACAAATTCTATTTATGGCTAAGAAAAAATTCGCTCTTGTTATCCTTGATGGATGGGGGCATGGAGATAAAACTGAATCTGACGCAATTTTTAATGCAAATACTCCTTTCATGGATTCTCTTTACGAGAAATATCCGCATTCTACTCTTGTAACAAGTGGTGAGGAAGTTGGGTTGCCAGAAGGACAAATGGGTAACTCTGAAGTAGGTCATTTAAATATTGGAGCTGGAAGGGTTGTATATCAAGATTTAGTAAAAATTAATTTAGCTGTTAAAGAGGGTTCTTTTTTTGAGAACAAAGTTTTAGCTGACGCGCTGAACTATGCTAAAGAAAATGGAAAAAAAGTTCATTATTTAGGATTGGTTTCTGAAGGGAGAGTGCATTCTTCACAAGCTCATTTACATGCATTATGTGATATGGCTAAGCAATATGGTGTTGAGGATGTATTTATTCATGCTTTTACTGACGGTAGAGATGTTGACCCAAAATCAGGAAAGGGATATATGGAGCAGCTACAAGCGCACCTTGTACACTCAAACGGAACTGTAGCTTCTGTCACTGGTCGTTACTACGCAATGGATAGAGATAAGCGTTGGGAACGAGTAGCAAAAGCCTACAACGTCATGGTAAAAGGAGAAGGAACAAAATTCCAAGATCCAGTTGCTGCTGTTCAAGCTTCTTACGATGCTGGTGTAACGGATGAATTCATCGAGCCAGTTTCTATTGTTGATGCTGATGGAAATCCAGTTGGATTAATTTCAGAAGATGATGTTGTGATTTGTTTTAACTATCGCACGGATAGATGTAGAGAAATTACTCAGGCTTTATCACAGCAAGAATTTCCTGAAGAAGGAATGAAAACCATCCCACTTCATTATGTAACAATGACTAAGTATGATGAAACATTTAAAAATGTAAACATTGCTTACGAAAAGGATAATCTTACAAATACAATGGGTGAGGTTTTGGAGGCTGCAGGGAAAACTCAAATTAGAATTGCGGAGACGGAGAAGTATCCACACGTTACTTTCTTCTTCTCAGGTGGAAGAGAAGAGGAGTTTGAAGGAGAAATGAGATTAATCGCTAATTCTCCAAAAGTAGCTACATACGATTTACAACCCGAAATGAGTGCGCCAGAGGTCACGGATAAGATTACTGCTGAGTTGGCAAAAGGAGAAACGGATTTTGTCTGTTTAAATTTCGCTAACCCTGATATGGTTGGACACACAGGAGTTTACGAAGCAGTAGTAAAAGCGGTTGAGACGGTTGATTCATGTTTAAAAAGAGTGGTAGAAACAGGATTAGAACAAGGGTACTCATACGTTATCATCGCCGATCATGGGAATGCTGATTTCGTAATTAACCCTGATGGTTCACCTCACACAGCGCATACAACTAACCCAGTCCCATGCATTTTAATTGATGATGATTACAAATCAATTAAGCCAGGAAAGTTAGGTGATTTAGCGCCTACCATCTTAAAAATGATGGATGTTGAAATTCCTTCTGAAATGACAGGTGATGTGATTGTTTAAGCTTAAAAAATGGTCAAGGGAGACCGATATTTTTCGGTCTTCTTTCTTAAATATATTCAATGGTAAGGAGCATGACTTCTTTACAACACAAGATTGAACTAAACGATGTCGTTTGTGGCCTTATTAAGCGATCATTTCCTTAAATTTAGCAGCGAATCATGAAAGCATTTCGCGACTTATCATTTTTAATACTAGGAGCTTTATTTTTGGCCTCGAGTTTTGCGCCGTTTAATTTTCTTCCAGGCGCAATGATTGGATTAGTTCCGCTTTTATTAGTAGAGGATGAAATTGTAAAAAAATCAAAAAGTAAAAACTGGGCTGTTTTTGGGGTGTCTTATTTATTTTTTGCAGCCTTTAATTTTGCTACGATTTGGTGGGTGAAAAATGCCTCCTGGATAGGGGTTGCAGCATCAGTATTAGTGAATAGTTTATTTTTTAGTATCATAACTGTTTTATACAGCGCGGTTAAAAGAAGATTGAGTTTCAAAGCAGCATTAATCGCTTTTCCTTCATTTTTTATCGGTTGGGAATACATTGAGTTCCAGGATTGGGACTTGTCATGGCCATGGTTGACATTAGGTCATGCCTTCGGAAATTGGCCTAAGTTGATTCAATGGTTTTCTTATACTGGTGTATTGGGGGGGAGTCTTTGGTTACTCTTAATCAATCTGTATGTTTTTTTGATTTTAAAGTCTTGGAGGGAGAAAGAGGAACTATTTTTTCGATTTAAAAAAGGACTTCAGTTAGGAGCAGTTATAGTTATTCCAATTATAATTTCACTTTTTCAATATTATACCTACGAAGAAAAAGGATTTGAGCAAGATGTGGTGGTTTTACAACCCAATATGAATCCATATAGTGATCGGTTTATGAATTCGGGTGGGAATGAGGAAAGACCATTACCCTCTCTTGCACATGTTAAGCGATTTACTAAAATGGCAGATAAGGTCATGGATGAGCATGTTAACTGGTTTTTAATGCATGAAACAGCCTTACCTGAAACTGAAACAAATACTACGATTCAATCTTCAAAAAGTATTCAAGTCCTAAAAAATTGGCAAGCAGCAAAATACCCGGATTTGTCTATTTTAACGGGTTTAGCCTATCGTGAATTTGTTGCTCCGTATGCAGTTCCTATTGAGATTCCGGCCACCTATCAACGAACATATGATGGCCACTATTACGAATATTTTAATTCTTCGATACTTATTAACCGAAAAAACGATACTCTTCCGCAATACCATAAATCAAGATTAGTCATTGGTGTGGAACGAATTCCGAGTTACTTTGTGTATTTTCAAAAATACTTAACTGATTTTAACAGTAATCCAGGGGCAAGCATATATAACCCTAATAATGCTATTCAAGCAGAAAGGTCGGTTTTTAAAGGAATACAAGACTCTTCCATTATTGCTCCGGTGATTTGTTATGAAAGTGTATTTGGTGAATACATAACGGAATACATTAAAAGAGGAGCTACTTTTATTGGCGTTATAACCAATGATTCGTGGTGGGGTGATACTCCAGGTTACCATCAGCATTGGAGTTTTTCAAGACTGAGAGCAATTGAAACCCGACGATCAGTTGCGCGCTCAGCAAATACAGGAACTAGTGGTTTTATTAATCAACGAGGGGATGAATTACAAAAATCCAAGTACCTTACTCAGGCTTGTTTAAGACAAAAAATAAAATGTAATAGTGAAATGACCTTTTATGTGACATATGGTGATGTGTTGGGTAAAATAGCGCTTGGATTAGGGATTATGATTGTTTTGAATTTAGCGGTTAGGAAGTTGACTAAAAAAAATATGGAATAACAATTCCAATTTCATCAATACATTTCTAAAATAAATTATCCTCAGTATTATCATAACAAACTTTCGTTAATAACAAATCCGCTGGTTGCTCTTTATGAACAACAGAATCCAATCAAACTTTGTAAATTTGCCTCTTATTAAATCATAAACAAATGTCTGAATTAAACAAGTACTCAAAAACAATAACTCAAGATCCAACTCAACCTGCCTCGCAAGCAATGCTATACGGAGTAGGATTGACAGAGGACGATATGAATAAAGCGCAAGTAGGTATTGCTTCTACAGGATGGGAAGGAAATACTTGTAACATGCATTTAAATGGTTTTGCTGCAGATATAAAGGCAAGTGTAAATGCTTCTGATTTGGTTGGTTTGGTTTTTCATACCATTGGTGTTTCCGATGGAATATCTAACGGAACAACGGGTATGAAATACTCATTGGTTTCTCGAGATATTATTGCAGATTCAATTGAGACAGTAATGTGTGCTCAGTTTTATGATGCATTAGTTCCTGTTGTAGGATGTGATAAAAATATGCCTGGAGCTATGATGGCAATTGGAAGATTAAATAGACCATCAATTCTGGTTTATGGAGGAACGATTGCTGGAGGTGAATTTTGTGGAGAGAAATTAAACATTGTTTCTGCATTTGAAGCTTTAGGGAAGAAGAATTCTGGAGAAATTGATGATGAGCAATACAAAGGAATTATCAAAAATTCATGCCCTGGAGCCGGAGCGTGTGGTGGTATGTATACTGCAAATACAATGTCATCAGCAATTGAAGCATTAGGAATGTCGCTTCCTTATTCTTCTTCAAATCCTGCTAACTCGCAAGATAAAATTGATGAGTTAAACAAGATAGGTCCAGCGATTAAAAACTTAATGGAGAAAAATATTCTTCCAAAAGATATCATGACGCGTAAGGCATTTGATAATGCATTAAGAGTAATCATTGCTTTAGGAGGATCAACAAATGCAACCATGCATTTAATCGCAATGGCTGATGCTGTTGATGTTGAATTGACTTTAGATGATATTCAAAAGATGAGTGACGAGACGCCATTTTTAGCAGATCTTAAACCATCTGGAAAATACTTGATGGAAGACTTACATGCAATTGGTGGTGTTCCTGCAGTAATGAAATTCTTATTTGAAAAAGGTTTGTTACACGGAGATGTCATGACTGTTACAGGGAAAACATTAGCTGAAAATTTAGCTGAAGTTCCAGGATTAAAAGAAGGACAAGATTTATTAAGAGATTTAGATAATCCAATTAAGCCTGAAGGGCATTTACAAATCCTTTATGGAAACTTAGCAAAAGAAGGCTCTGTAGCGAAGATTACAGGAAAAGAAGGAACAAGATTTGAAGGGCCAGCTGTAGTTTTTGATAACGAATTTGCTGCAATTGATGGAATCCTTGATGGTACAGTAAAGAAAGGGAACGTAATCGTTATTCGTTTCGAAGGACCAAAAGGAGGACCAGGGATGCCAGAAATGTTAAAGCCAACTTCAGCTGTAATGGGAGCTGGTTTAGGACAGGATGTGGCATTAATTACTGATGGAAGGTTCTCAGGAGGATCGCATGGATTTGTAGTTGGACACGTTTCTCCAGAAGCTCAAGAAGGTGGTGTTATTGGTTTGGTTAAGAATGGAGACATCATTACAATTGACGCAGAGAATAACGTAATGAATGTAAATGTATCTGATGAAGAGTTAGCAGAACGAAAAAAAGATTGGAAGCCAAAAGAATTGCCAAAACGAGGGATTTTGGCAAAATATGCTCGTCAAGTTACCAGTGCATCAAAAGGTGCTTTAACAGATTCTTTTTAAGAGGGTTGTGTTTCAACTGGATGTCTTGTAGAGCAACAAAGTGTGAACAGTAATGCGAAACAGTAAGGATTGAACTTATGGCGGCTTGTTTTTTAGTAGACGGAGTATTGATTATGGTTTTAAATAGCTGTAATACAGTTGTTTGCAAATAGGTTTTTCGCCTTGGGTTTTGGAAAGGATATTAAAAAACTCAACATGTATATTTACTCGTATTCAATTCTTCAATATTTTTGCAGGTAATAACTTTAAAATGAATAGGTTAAGCGCAGGTTTTTTTGATGTTTTTTCAATTTTTTAAGAATAGATAAGTCGCAAAATACGTGTGTTAAACCTCAAGCATTTTACGCTTTTTTAAAATTAAAAAGGCTGAATAGAATTAGTTAAGATGAGTATATCAACAGAAACTCAATCAAATAAAATGGAAAAGGATAAAATATCCCGCAAGGTTTCGGGAGCTGAGGCAGTAGTTTTAAGCTTGCTGGAAGAAGGAGTTGAGAAAGTGTATGGTTACCCTGGTGGTGCGATTATGCCAGTTTATGATGAGTTCTACAAATACAGAGACCAAATTAAGCACATTCTTGTTCGTCACGAGCAGGGAGCAGCGCATGCTGCTCAAGGAGAGGCGAGAGTAATTAACAAAACGGGAGTTGCAATTGCTACTTCAGGACCAGGAGCAACAAACCTTATCACAGGTATTGCCGATGCTCAAATTGACAGTACACCCTTGGTGTGTATAACCGGTCAGGTGGCTTCACATTTACTGGGTACAGATGCTTTTCAAGAAACAGATGTAATTGGTATTTCTTCTCCAGTTGTTAAATGGAGTTTCCAAGTTACCAAAGCGGAGGAGATTCCTTGGGCAATTGCAAAGGCTTTTTACATAGCAAACTCCGGACGACCAGGACCGGTTTTAATCGATATTACCAAAGATGCACAGCAGTCAGAATGCGAATTTAAGTACAAGAAATGCGAATTTGTTCGATCGTACAATCCAAAAGTTGAAATTAATTTGGATCAAGTAAAAGAAGCTGCTCAAGCGATCAATAGCGCTAAAAAACCCATGATGATTGTTGGTCATGGTGTTTTATTGGGGAATGCTCAAAAGGAAGTGCTGGATTTTGCAGAGAAAGCACAAATTCCGGTATCAACCACATGGCTAGGGGCATCTGCTTTTCCTGCTAAGCATGAATTGTTCATGGGGATGGTAGGTATGCATGGATCCTATGCACCGAACTTAATGACCAATGAGTGTGATGTTTTGATTGCTGTAGGTATGCGTTTTGACGATCGTGTAACGGGTGATTTAAGTCGATATGCAAAACAAGCTAAAATTGTTCACTTTGAATTGGATTTTGCTGAAATAAATAAAAATGTATTTGCCGATTACCCGGTTTTAGGTGATGCAAAAGAGTCATTAACGGCGTTACATCCAATGATTATTGAATCTGACGGCAGAAAAGAATGGTTTGATCGTTGGCAATCGCTTCATAGTAAAGAGCTAGAACAGGTAATAAAAGAGGATGTTAATCCTGAGGGTCCTAGTATGAGAATGGCAGAGGTTGTTCGAAAACTTTCTGATTTAACCGAAGGTCAAGCTATTATTGTAACAGATGTTGGGCAGCATCAAATGATTACTGCACGATACTATGAATTCATGGATACAAATACCAACGTAACTTCTGGTGGGTTAGGAACAATGGGATTTGGTTTGCCTGCAGCTATAGGAGCAAAAGTTGCTCGTCCCGATAAAGAAGTCGTTGCCATTATAGGAGATGGAGGGTTTCAAATGACTCTTCAAGAATTAGGTGTAATTATGCAGGAAAAAATACCTGTAAAAATATTGATTCTTAACAATGAATTTTTAGGAATGGTACGACAATGGCAGCAACTTTTCTTTGATAAACGATATGCCGAAACAGTTATTGAGTCACCTGATTTTGTTAAGTTGGCTGATGCTTATGGAGTTAAAGGAAAGTCGATTTCGGCACGAGAAGATTTAGAAAGTTCTCTTAAAGAAATGATACATTCTAAAGAATCCTTTTTGCTAGAGGTTATGGTGGAAAAGGAGGGGAATGTTTTTCCAATGGTACCAACAGGAGCGAGTGTTTCTGAATGCCGATTAAAATAATTAAACGAAGAATTATTGATTAATCAGCGGTTTAACGTCAAATAGAAAAAAATGAGCACAGATAATATTCAAAGATTCACAGTTTCAGTATACGCCGAAAATCATATTGGTTTAGCAGGTAGACTGATGCAAATTTTCACAAGAAGGAAGATCAATATTGATAGTTTAACAACCTCAGAATCAGAAATCGAAGGGATTTACAGGTTTACAATTGTAATTCATGTTACTCAGGATCAAGTAATAAAGGTTGTTAATCAAATTAAGAAAATTGTTGATGTAATGGTTGCCTTTTATTTTAGTGAAGAAGAGGTGGTTTATCAGGAAATAGCATTGTATAAAATAAAATCATCTACGCTCTTGGGAAGTAACGTAGAGAAAGTAGTAAGAAAAAATGCTGCAAGGATACTTTATGTTGATCAGGAATTTACAGTTATTGAAAAAACGGGACATAAAGAGGAAACGCAAGAACTTTTTGAAAAATTGAAACCCTTTGGGATTCTTGAATTTGTTAGGTCGGGAAGAGTGGCAATCGCTCGTCCAATGCCTAATCTTCATTCATGGATTGAGGAAGTGGGATTAACGGATAAATTTGTAATTGAGTCCAAAAAATAATTTGAAAACGATTTCCAAGTTTAAGGCCGGTTTACTAACCGGCCTTTTTTATTTTCACACACTGGGATCATTTCATGATTTTCCATGATGAATCCTCCACGTGAATAACGTACGATCCGGTTGATAACGCGTTAAGTCTTATCAATGTACCTGTTCCCCTCGAAACTACCTGACCATTTAGACTAAGTATTTTCCAGTCTTTGGGTTGTGAAAGTAGATATTGATTAGTATTGATCATCTTAAGCGATAAAGAAGTGTTCTCTTTATTTTCATTTGCGTTAACAGGTCCAGAAGCCAGTACAACATGATAAGCAGATAAAGAAGGAGTAGATATAAATAAAGTATCAGAGGATATTAGTGCATTGTGATCGCGCTCCAAAAGTGTGGATGAACTTTCATCAAATCCCCAAACAGATTCAACATATAGATTTTCTTCGCCTAATTTTATTTCATATTCATTAGAGCTAGTGATACTTTTATTTAATATAATAATATGTGTTTTTGCATCACTCGAACTTTTTGAGGCCCATACAGAGGCTTTGTTTTTTGAGTTGAACGAGGTTGGCAAACAAAGATCACCTACAGTACCTAAATTTCCATTGTAATTTCTAAAGAGTTTGTAAGCTGCAGAAGTATAATTTCCGGCATTCCCTGAGCTTGTGTTCCATCGATTTGCAATCTGAACATTTTCATTGGCAAAAACACCCAATGCATCTGCAGTAGCTATGCCATGCGCAATATCCATGTCGTGCCCAAAATCCCATTCTCCAATCATAATACCTACAGAAGGAAAATAAGTGTCAATGGCGAGTTGTATTCTTTTTAGTATTTTATGCGGTTCGTTATTTAGCTTTGAACCAGTTAACCAGCTTGGTTCAATATAGTTTTCGTCCCAAAGTGAGCGAGCTAAATCCATTCGCTCCCTTCGTATGTAATTTTCTGAACTTGTTGAGTTTCTAATTACAACACCACTTGAGCTAAAATTATTATCGCTATCAACTTTGTGTTGCGGGTAATAATGAAAAGAGATGTAGTCAATTAAATTAATTCCTGCATCCGTTGAAGCTTGTTTTAATTTATCTAAAAAATAAGAAGGAAAGTCAGGGTATCCTGTTGTTTCAGAATCCCAGTCCGAAGCGTCATTAAATTTAATGATACGAATACCAGTGAATTCTCCGGCGATTAATTTTACATCTGGATCAACTGCTTTAATAGCCTTTGCTGTTTCAATTACCTTATCCACATAATCTTTTAAATTAATAGTACCTGGAAAAGCAAAAGGATGTGTGGCACTCCACAAACCAGGCTCATTATCCAAGGAAATATATTTTATCCCTGTTGCAGAGGAAGAACTTCCAAATTCATGAACCAACCAATTCACAGATTCGTCCACAAAAACAGAGTCATCTGTCAACTCAGGATTTAATAAAAAAGCCCCTGTTTTTCTTGGTTTAACATATACCCATCTTGATGAAGGGGGTATTGTTGTATTACCTCCATCTTTATCAGCTGCCGCCCATCCCATAATTGGGACAGTAATGATTGAAGTGATTCCTGCATCAAGGTTATCTTGATGAAATTTTCGATATGCTTCGCCTGCATTATTTCGATCATTCCATAAGGTGCCTACCAAATTTGGAATGCGATTATCATTGTTGTAAGTAGCAAGGTCATGACCAGAATTTGATGCCCCGTTCTCCCAATTGAACACGGACATTCGGTTTCCTCCCAATCTGCGAGAACCCCAGTTTTCCTCTCCATCAGGATTGGAATGATCTTGGTTGTACCCATATATCATAGGGTTTATAGAATGTGTGTTGTAGGGATCAATAGTGACATTAACTGAATTTTGGGCAAAAATAACCGAGCCCAAGAGTACAATGAATAAAACTAAAAAGAATTTCATAATGAGGTTTTGATTCGCTAAGATATGGGATTTCAGGAGGATGCCAAGGCTAATTAACCTAATAAATTCATGAAGAAGATTGAAATGAAAGGACGTTTTAAGGGTTATCCAAAGTACGTTGTTATTAAGAATATAAAAAGTATATCGATTAAGAAGAATGATTCCATTAATTTGAAGTATGGCGTTGAACTATGTTTTTGTAGGCTTTTTTGGAATAGCATTTCTAATGGCTCTTTATCAATATTTTGTTCAAGGAGTTGATATTTTCTCTGCCTTAGTGCAAAGAACGTTTTCAGATGCCGAATTGGGTGCAGAAATCTGTCTTGGTTTTATTGGAGTGTTCACCCTTTGGATGGGCATTATGAAAATTGGGGAAAAAGGAGGAGCAATAAGCGCATTATCTCGTTTAGTAGCACCTTTTTTCAATCAGATTTTCCCAGGATTACCGAAAAACCATCCTGTTTTTGGAAGTATTGTTATGAATTTCAGTGCGAACATGTTGGGCTTAGACAATGCTGCCACACCAATGGGGCTGAAAGCGATCAAAGAACTTCAAAAGTTAAATCCTGAAAAAGAAAGAGCCAGTAATGCTCAAATTATGTTTTTAGTATTAAACACCTCTGGACTTACACTCATTCCCATTTCAATTTTAGCATTACGATTTAAAACTTTTGGAGCGCTTGCAGAAAAGCAGGGTGTTGAAATTATTAGTAGCAGTACGGATGTATTTGTTCCAATTTTACTTACTACTTTTTTTTCGAGTTTAATTGGAATCATTGTAGTGTCAATTTTTCAAAGAATTAATCTTTTAAAACCTATTGTACTATTATACCTAGGTAGTCTCTCTTTAATTGTGACTTCAATAATTATTTATTTCTCTAGTTTACCACAAGATGAGATAAAAAGTCAATCTTCATTCTTTGCGGGAGCAATCCTTTTTATTTTTATAATCGGTTTTATTGCGCTTGGTGTTCGAAATAAAATCAACATATATAACTCCTTCATAGAGGGTGCCAAAGAGGGATTGTTAGCAGCAATAAAAATCATTCCTTATTTAGTGGGTATTCTTGTTGCAATTGGAGTGTTCAGAGAGTGTGGAGCATTGGATTTATGTTTAGATGGTATTCGAATGGTTGTTCGTTTATTTACCGATAGTACAGAATTCGTTGATGCATTGCCTACAGCAATAATGAAGCCATTGAGTGGAGGTGGTGCAAGAGCAGCAATGCTGGAAACTATGCAAACATCTCCACTAGTTGAAACAGCAAATGGTTATGTTGAATCATTTCCATCGTTCTTAAGTGGTGTTTTTCAAGGATCTACAGAAACTACATTTTACGTACTTGCTGTTTATTTTGGATCAGTTGGTATAAAAAACACTCGTTATGCATTAGGGGCAGGATTGCTCGCTGATTTTGCAGGTATTATTGCAGCCATAGTCATTAGCTATATTTTCTACGTAAATTAATTTTATTTTTTCGAGGATTATTTGCCTATTTATTTTTTCTAAAATAAAATAAATATACCTTTGAAAAAAAAATAAAATATGAGTTTTACTAAGTCCTTAAATGTACCGAATGATTTTACTAAACCATCTAAGTCATATAAAGTAAAAGCCTGGATTGCGTTTACAGGACTCATCCTTTTTTTAATCAGTTATTTACTTTTAACAGGGTATTTTGTATACAAAACATTGTTTTTTTTCAATAGTTTTTCAAACGGAGATGATAATACTTTTTTAACAATTGGCTTCTTTCTTATAAGTGGCTTCTTATCTGTTTTTATGCTGAAAGCACTTTTTTTCTTTAGAAGAAATAAAAGTGACTCTAGAATTCAGATAACAGAGAAAGATCAGCCTGAACTCTTCAGGTTTATTAATGAGTTAGCGGATGAAATTGGGGCGCCTAGAGCAAATAAAGTTTTTCTATCCCATGAGGTAAACGCCTGTGTTTTTTATGATCTGAGTCTCTTGAATCTTTTATTTTCTTCTAAAAAGAATTTGGAGATAGGATTGGGATTGGTAAACACATTAAATATAAGTGAATTAAAAGCGGTTTTGGCTCATGAATTTGGTCATTTTGCGCAAAAAACAATGGCAATTGGTAAATGGGTATATGTAGGTAATCAGATTGCTGTTCAGATTATTAGTAAAAGAGATGTTTTAGATCGGTTTTTATCTGGTTTATCCTCTATTGATATTAGGATTGCTTGGATTGGTTGGGCAATGCAGATTCTAATCTGGGCTGTGAGATCCGTAGCAGAAACATTTTTTAGAATAGTTATCTTAGCAGACAGAGCCTTATCTCGAGAGATGGAATTTCAGGCCGATTTAGTTGCTGTATCAGTAACTGGTTCAGATGCACTAATTCAAGGATTGTACAAACTTAATGCTGCAGGATCTTCTCTGGATGCAGCAATTGATTATGCTATAGCTAAGTATAATGATGGTGAAGAAATTAAAGACGTGTTTAGTTTACAATCATTAGACATTCTTAAAATGAGAAGCGTATTAGGAGATGAAGAGTATGCAAAGGCTCCTAAAATTCCAGAGAACAATAGAGAGAATAATAGAATTTTTAATACTAGCATAGCTCAACCTCCCACAATGTGGTTAACTCACCCTTCAAATTTAGATAGAGAGGAAAACGCAAAAAAGGTTTACATATATGCTCCTCAGTTTGAAAATAGCGCATGGGATTTATTCAGCGATTCTGAAAGTTTAAAAAGGAATGTAACACATAAACTACTGAGTAAACTAGAGGTTAAGAAGAAGGAATTTACTTTGATTGAAAATGAAATTGCACATAAGGAGTATTCAGAGCGATTTAGATTTAAATTTCTAGATAAGAAATATAAAGGATTATACTTAAATAGATTTGTGTTTAAGAATTTTCAGAATGCACATGATGTGTATGATTTTGAGATTGATGATTCAATGATTAATCAATTGATTGTTGATTCTTATCCAGACAAGTTGATTGATGATATAGAAGCAATTAGGTTTTTAGAGGAAGAAAGAGATAATCTTGAAGCTAATAAAAATAGGACCATAGTTGCCACAGGTGGAATAATTCAGCACAGAGGAGAACAACTAAAAAGAAAAGAGATTCCTTTAAAAATTGAAGCAATAAACTCGGAGATTGCCGAGTTAGAAAAAGAATTAGATTTATTTTTTAAGCAATCTAAATCAGCTTACTATACATTTAGTAAAAAGATAAGTACACCTTTATCCAATTATTACGCATCATTACTCAAACTTTTGCATTATGCAGAGCATTCAAATCGAAATTTAATTGATGTGAAAAATTACCTTAATAACACCTGTATGCACGTTTTTGCTGATGGAAAGGTTAGCTCCGGAGAGTTAAGAGATTTGCTTCAGGCTTGTAATAAAACAGAAAGAGTATTAAGTAAGATTTACACGAAGAGTAAGGAGCTTGAATTAAATTCAGCATTGAAATCATATCTAGATGGTAAAACCTGGAGTGAGTATTTAGGTAAGTTTGAGTTAGGAATAGCAAATGAAGAAAATATTAATCAGTGGCTTGATGTTATTGATGGATGGGTTGGAGCAACTTCATCAATGCTTAGTAAATTAATATCAGCTGGATTAGAAGAAATGCTAAGAATAGAAGATTTGATGATTAAGCATATATCTTTAGGTAATGCGGAATTTGGCACGATACCATCGAGTGTCATTTTACCTTCGAAATACACTGTTTTATTGGGGGGGAAAGAACGTAAGGTGAAAAGTAAATTAGGTGCATGGGATAGGTTTTACACTGCTGATGGGATTGTTCCTACAATTTTTAGATTAGCAGTTGCTTCTCTTATTATTGGAGCGACAATATATGGTTCATCTATTGCACTAAGTTCAGATGTATATGTATACAACGGTTTGCAGAGAACTGTTAGTGTTGATTATGGAGACGGATTAATTGAATTAAAGCAAAATGATTTTACAAAAATAAAGATGGATGAAGGGAATTCCATTATCGTTAAAGCATTAAATGGCGAATTAATTCAACAGTATACACCTGAATTTGAGACAGGCGCATATAATTATATTTTTAATGTTGCTGGAGCTGCAAGTTTTATTGAGAGCAGCATTTCCTATGGTGGTGAGCCAACGGTATATCCTGATAACATATTAAGAGGTTCTCCAATTTGGAGTAGATCAGATGCGGACTATATATTAGAGGAGCCCCCATCATCAATAGAAATGCGAAGAGGGAGTAAGTATGAAATAAGACAATCTCTCTCGGGAATATCAGAATATCCAAGTCAAATGTTGTTTGCAGCTGAAAAAGAAACTGAAAAAGAAAGGATGATTATGAACCATCTGAGATGGGATGAATCCAGTGATGAAAATTTATTAACATGGTATTCGATAGGAAGCAATAATCAACAATTTGCCCATATTTTAAGGAATCGATTAGAATCTAATCCGAGGGATATATCAGCATTACGAGCGCTACAAGATTATTTACCAAAGGGTGAAAGAGAAAAGGAGATTAAAAGACAACAAGAATTATCGGAAAAATACCCCGAAGATGGTGATTTAAAGTATCTAGCAATAAGAGGAATGGAAGATGGTCCAGAGCAGGCAAACCTTTTTATTTCATTATATCCAAAATATACTTCCAGCGGATGGTTTTCAAATGGTGCGGCATATGCTTTTATGGAGAAGAAAAATTGGGGCAAAGCCTTGGAGGCATATATTAATGTGGTTAATAAATTACCTGGATTAAAATCCATGGCCTTGGAATCAATAGAGCGTATAAAAAGAGTAAAAGGATTACCAAAAATTGATTTATTAGATGATGAAAAGAATAGTAGGTTAGGCTACCTTAGGCAGTTTGATGAAGTTCCTACCATGGAGTTTAAAAATTCTCCTTATTTCGGATATTATCTTCTTCAAAAAGGAAAATTGGAAGAAGCAATGGAACATGTAAAAGGAACATCAGAGGAATTGCTTATGGTTAGATTGATCGGTGCTAGTTTGGGCGCATCTGATAAAATGATAGAAAGATTTAATTCTTTGGCTTCCAATGAAGGATTATCACAGTCCACATTGATTACTTCTATTGCATTAAAAATAAAAAACGGATCAGATTTCAAGGAGTATGAAAATCAAATGAGTACGTTTTTCGGCGAAAAATCAGTTCAATTATTAAGTTTTTTGGAAACATTAAAGACAAAGGATATTGAATTGATTACAAAGGCTGATGAAGAATTGAATTTGCCATTAGTTTATTTGGGATATTGTCGATTGGCAGCTAAAATAGTTTTGGAAAATAATTGTCCAGAAAATTGGAGTGATTTTGTAAATAAGGCACTTTTTGCACCTGAACGATGCTATTATTAAGATTCGTAAGTATTACTGTATTTTCCCAGGATTATTTTTTAAAAATGCTCCCCAATTTGAATATCGTTTTCCTCCAGTAGGGGAGTTGGATTGAAAGTAATGACAAACGGCTGCGGCCAATCCATCAGTAGCATCTAAAGGCTCAGGAAGAGATTTTACCTTCAGTATATGTAATAGCATAGCAGCAACTTGTTCTTTGCTTGAGGTACCTTTTCCAGTGATACTCATTTTTATTTTTTTAGGGGCATATTCTTCAAATGGAATACTTCGAGATAAGGCTGCAGCAATGGCCACTCCCTGTGCTTTGCCTAGCTTTAGCATAGATTGCACATTCTGTCCAAAAAACTGAGCCTCTATCGCTAACTCATCGGGGAGGTATTGGTCAATAAGTCGGATCATTTCATCAAAAATCATTTTTAACCGAACGCCTAAATCGTTCTCTTTTTTCATATTCAAAACACCAGCATCCAGGAGAGTAATTTTAGAGCCTGTTACTTTAATTATACCAAACCCCATTAAATTAGTACCAGGATCAACGCCTAATATGATTTTTTCCTTCTGCAAATTCTTCCGTTCTTTATATATTAATTGATGTGATCAGTAAAAATAAGGAAATAAAGAAAACCATTAATATTGTGTTGAAAATTGGGATTTCAGCAGGATCATTAATGTATTTAGGGTATTTGCTTGGGGTAGAAAAAGTGAGTTTATGGAAACAAATTCAAACTTATTTTAACACCACCTCGATTGATGTATTTCCGCTTTTTGTCGTTGTTTTGTTAATGTTGATTAATTGGGGTGCAGAAATAATTAAGTGGCATAAGTTAGCCAATTATCTCATGCCGTCTTCATTGGCACTAGCAACGAAAAGCACATTAGCAGGTGTTGCTGCATCTGTTTTCACCCCTTTTAGAGTAGGTTCTTACATTGGAAAAGCTGCTTTATTTCCTCATAAGTATCGAGCAAAGGGATTAATTCTTCAATTATATAATGCAATGGCAATGTTTCTAGTGAACTTCTTTTTTGGATTGTTTTTTCTGGGTGTTCTGGGTGGATTTTCAAAGGAGGCTATTTTTGGAATTCATCCCGCGTTTCTATCCATTTTGGGATTTACGGGAGCAGGAATTGTTTTAGTGTTTTGGGTGTTGTTTGTAAAAGTAAAGGGGTTGTTGCCTTTTTTCGATCGGTGGAAATTAACAAAAAAATGGAGAAAGTACTTTGAATTAGTGGATGATGAAAATTATACAAATCTTTCCATTCAGCTCATTGGTATTTCAATCATGCGTTATTTAGCAATTACGCTTCAGTATGTTTTAGCCTATAAAGTATTTGGTGTTGGAACAGCGTATTGGCAAACCTTTGTTGCTGCAGGGATCTTGTTTTTTATATTTCAGTTTTTACCCGTGTTTAATGCGTTAGAATTTGGTGTGACAAGAACAACTATTCTATCCTTAATTTTTACAACTTTTGGAGTTGTTTTACAGGTTAGTCCGCAAATGACGTTAAGTATAACCATGGCCTCTTTTTTTATTTGGTTCATTAATCTTGTTATTCCATCCGTTGCAGGTAGTATATTTTTAGGACAGGTTAAAATGTTAAAGGAAGCATGATGGTATTTATATCAATATCATTGGTTTATGCCCTTTTAGGCATATTTGGGTATTATAAAATTTGGAGAAAAAAGCTTTTTGTTAAGCCTGTTGATTTTCCAACTGGTGTTTCTGTAGTCGTAGCATTAAGAAATGAAGAAAAGAATATATCTCGGTTGTTGCATTCACTTCTAAATCAGAAAGCCTCCTTTGAAATTGAACTAATCTTCGTGGATGATAATAGTACAGATTCTTCATTTCAGCTTCTTCAAAGAATCGCTGAGGACCAAAAGAATATAAAACTTTTAAAGAGCAAGGGAGAAGGTAAAAAATCGGCCATAGAATATGGTGTGAAAACTGCTCGGTTTAATATTGTATGTCAAACTGATGCCGATTGTAAGATGTCATCATATTGGTTATTGAGTACTGTAAATCGATTAATTCTAGGTCAAAGAGATGTAGTGCTAGGGCCTGTTTATCCATTTAAAAATAGAGGGATAGTGAATCGATTTATTCGTTTAGAGTGGCTAATTCTCCAATTTTTAACTGTTTTAACTGCTCGGATGAAGAGTCCAGGTATGGCTAATGGTGCAAATTTAGCCTTTTATAAGAAGGATTATTTAGCATTTTGCTCATCTCGATTAGGCGAAAATTATGCCTCTGGTGATGATATGTTTTTTCTTCGATATGCTATTCAAAACAATAAAAAGATTGGGTTTAATTTAGAAAAAGAAGCAATTGTTGAAACCGAAATGCCAAATACGTTGTCAAGTTTTATGAAACAACGAATACGATGGGCAACCAAGGCGGGAAAAACAACAAATGGGATAACCTATTTTTTCACCTTGATTCTCGTAATGGCTAATTTTACATGGATAGTTGCTTTTTTAAACTTCTATCAGAGCAGTAATTCATTGATGCTGTATGGAGCAATTGTGGCATCAAAATTTTTTACAGATTATTTAATTTGTAGCCAAATGGCTAAGTTTTATCAAGACACTAAAATTTTATGGAGTCTTCCCTTGTTGTTTTTTGTGTATCCAATCTATATCGTTTTAGGATTTTTTCTATCATTCAGACGAACATATTCATGGAAAGACAGAGTGTTAAGATGAAAAATGGGTTAAATAGAGTTTGTTAGGGCTCCGATACATTGAATTCCCTGAATCATTTTTTACCAGATAAAAAAGAATTTGAATTTTTTCTGTATCTAAAATCATTTTTTGAATTATTCTAGTGGAAACTCGAGTAAATGAATTTGAATTAATAAAAAAAAATGAAAAAAAATATGGAATTCAAATATTTACAGCCCTATAACATATAAAGACATTAAAATTCTAAAAACTATTTAACTATGAAAAAGATAATCACATTGTTTACCGTCGTTTTAATCACATTAGCATTAAGCAGTTGCACCACTTCAAAAGCGTATACGAATCATGGTCATACAGGGTGTGGAGCTTATGGAAACCCTTGATTCTTAGATAGAATACCGTTGTTTACGGTTAATCAACAATTAAAGCCCGAATGGGCTTTTTTATTTAGATAAAGAAATTGAAAATAATTCATATGTGTGAATTTTTATTTTTTTGTTCAGTAAATTAGATTTGAAGTATAATAATGATGTTAAATGAGTTACTTTTGTCGTCATGACAAAACGTTTATTATTTCTATTTCTCTCAGTTTCGATTGTTTCATTTAGTCAATCTGATCCAATACCGAAAAAACTTCTCGAAGCTTTTCCTGAAACATATAGAAGTCTTTTACAGCATGATATTGATGAAAAATATTTAGAAAATTATGCACTGGACAATGCAAATGGGAAATATAATCTGACATATTTCCACAATGCATATTATGACCAACCCGTCTTAGTTTCATATGTGCGATCTATTTTGGATAAACTTGACCCTGGTAAAACAGATCAGTTAGACGTTTTTATTACAAGATCAACTGCATTTAATGCTTTTACAATTGTAGATGGTTCCGTTTTTGTAAATATATCCGCCTTAGCAGAAATGAGTAGTGAAGCTGAATTGGCTTTTCTTTTAGGCCATGAATATGCTCACTATTTAGAGGGCCATGCTCGAAAAGGGTATTTGAAAAACCGAGAGGCAGGTTTACATATCAATCGAATTCAGGCTAAGGAAAATATGACGTTTAGTCAAAAAAATGAATTTGAGGCAGATAGCTTAGGGTTTGTTTTGGCATGTAAAGCCGGATACGATCCAAGAGCAATGGACATCCTCACCCAAAGATTAATTTTCCTTCAGAAAAAATCGTACATCTCTTTAGGAGGCGCATATAATAAATCGAGTGTTATGCCTACCACCCATCCAGTAGGAGAGGATAGGCTTCGAAAAATTAAAATGCTAGAATATAATGGGACAGGAGAATTGTACCCTAGCGGTAAAGAGCGGTTTGAAAACATTAAACGATTCGCGGAGTTTGAATTTCTAAAATTACTTGATGAAAGCTTTGATATTCATACCATGATTACTTTCCCTTTAAAAAAGTTTTTAATTACTGGTGATGATGTCTACCTGCCTACTCTGGTACGAGGAATCAGAAAAGCTCTTTTGGTTGTTCCAGAGTTAAAGAAAGAAGGGTTTATGACTACACATTTCCAACAGAGGGAAACCATGTTTAAAAAGCGGGAAAACCTCATACATCATTTATACTATGAGTTTCCAGATTCTGCTGAAATTAATATCATGCATCAAACTGCTGCAATCAATTTTAAAAAGGTGCCTTTTTACTCTTTTGATCAAGCATTTAAATATTTTATAAATAGAGCAGTAAAAGCAGGATATGAAGAGCCTTTATTAGATAAAGTATTGCATTATGGAGTGAAATCAGCTCCTGGTAGAACAGCGTTAAATCAATACTTAAAAAATAAAAACAATCTCTATTATGATTATGCTGAAGCATTAAAGTACGGTAAGGTCAATGAAAATCTTGAAAAAGGAGAGGATGTGGTTTTGTTGGGAGGATTTCATAAAACTGTTTTTAAGAAAAATTGGATTTATTCCAATGCTGTTGAAGAGTTTAAAGGAAGGCATGAATTTCTTTCTGATTTAAGAGAGAAATATAAGTCAAAAGGACAAGCGTTTAAACTCTATAACTACGAGGATTTTATTCAAAAAAATGAATTAGGTCGTTACTTACCAATTGTTGAGCGATTAATATATGCAGGAAGATATAAGGACCTTTTCAAATTTGATCCTAGAATCTACTATGCATTTAGAAGCGCTAATGTTAAAAGTCTAGAGTATCTCAAAGTGGATTACTATAACATAAGGAGACGATGGCGGAATTGGGGGTTTATGGCATTTCCTCCTATTGGAATACTCTTTCTTCTTGAATTTACTCCCGCATTTTCTCCTTATTTAAGTGTTTCAAATTATTATCAAATTAGGTTCGAAGATGGAGAATGGTTAGGAGGGATTGATTCTGATTTAAAATACATGCCGATGAGTAGAAGAAGGGCTTTAAATATAATGTACAAAACACACAAAAAGTATAGAAGAGTACAATAATGATGAAGATAATTAACATATTCTTAGTAGGGATATTTGTCCCCATGTTTTCATTGGCTGGAGGAGAGAATTACATCCTTTTAAAAGACGCTTTAAAGGATCCTGAAAACGTGAAGCATCTTGAAGTTAATTGTGACTCGATCAGTTTTGTTCAACTTAAAGAACGTATCAAAGATTTCTCCCACCTCTCTGGAATTGCATTTAAAGGGGAGCCTAATGAGGAAGCGAAAATTTGGGATGCACTGAGTCATTTAAGAATGCTTGAGCAACTGCTTTTTATCGACAATAATTTGTCTGAAATTAAATTAGGTGGGAGTTCATCAACCCTGAAAACGCTTTGGGTAAAGGGAAGTCCGCATGTAAACGGACAATCAATTAACAATGCTTTAAATAGAGCCAATTACATACAGTATTTAAGGTTAGACAGTATTTACTCTGATGTGTATCCATATGAAATTAGCAATTTGGAAATTTTAAAAGAGTTGCAAATTTCTCATTCAACCTGGAAGTCAAAACCACTATTTACGATAGCAGGAAGATGCGAAAAATTGAAAAGGTTAGATTTTCATAGTAATAATTTCCAATTTATTGGGAATGAAATAAAACGTGTGGACCATGTAAACTACCTTGATGTAAGTGGTAATGCACTCTCTAAACTACCAAAATCAGTGGTAAAGCTCAATAAAGTTGACACCTTAATAATGAATCGTAATGGATTTAATCAATTAACTTCTTTAGCAAATAAACTTAAATCCATGCGTTTGAATCATTTGATTTTAGATATTGATTCCACATTGTCTACTGAAGAATTTGAATACCGACTTCCTGGAATGACCATTGATTGGAATAATAGCACATTAGATCATTATGCATTCAATTTACCACATCACATTAATACATCAAAAAAAAGTAAGCATGAAGTAGAGGTTATCCAACTCCAAAATTTGTCCTTCAAAAGTACAGGAGCGAGTAATTTAAAATTAAATTCACCAGCCTATATAATTTACGATAATGTTGCGATGCCAAATCCTTTAAAGGATTTTGATACTATAACCTTTAAGGCACGCTTTAAGAGCAAGGATTATGAAGTAACGGATAAAATAATTGTTCAAAATCATACACCTCAAGGGAAATACCACCCGTTAAAATGGAATAAGAAAACAGGATTATGGGATAAGAAAAAAGGGCTTAGAAAGATTAAGCATAAGAAACATTCCCCCATTCAAATAAAAATAGAGGAGCCGCCTAAAGACTTTGATGGACTCCTGCTGTTTAAAGTAGAATCAAAGAAAACAGATGTTCTTAAAAACTATGCACGTTGTGTATGGGAAGCTGTTGAATATGGTTCAGGAAATGATCATTTTAAAAATCAATTTATCAAGCATAAATCTTGGTCTGATGTTCGTTTGTATAAGGAGGAAGGAGAAGAAGGGATTCACCGATTAGTGTTCAAAGGAAGGTTTCAAGACGATTCTGTTCAAGTAATTCCACGAGATTACACCAAATTGGGTGATGATAAATTCAATGAAAAACACATAAATAAAACAATTCCAAAATTGTTTAAGAAGTATGAAAAAAATCTTGTAAAAATTGAAAAAAAGTTCAATAAAAATCTTGCAAGGGCAATGAAAAAGGCTCAAAGAAAAGATATTCGAAGAATAAACGCCCTATGGAAACAGGTAGAGGCTAAAATGACTGATGAAGAGAAAGAAATGACTCGACCAGACTGGGTGAGGTATTATCGTAAGATTTTAGAAAATGAATATCCATTGCTCGCCAAAGAAAAATTTCAGGTAATTTATTTAGCAAGATTTTTATGTAGTCAAGGGTTTAAAGAGTCTAAAGGGCAAGACTTTTTTGTTGGTCAGAAATGGAAATCAATCACTTTATTGAATCCTGATTCTTCCTCAAAAAAAATTAAAGATTACTGTTTGATTGATCTGGATCGAAGACTGGTAAAATACTATGAAGCAGATAGTGTAAATAAAATACTTGTTGAACCGTTTCACAACTATCAATTTATTGCTCAATTAAAATCAGGACAGGTTGTAGTCCTAAATCCAGATCAAACAAAGGAACTTTTAACGAATGAGCAATATTTGATTGAACCAAAAAACTGGGCGACTTCTGGACTATCAAATGCTGCTTTTTTCCGTAATTATATACTTAAGGAGGTCAATAAACTTGTTTACTAGTAATGCCTTTCCAATAGTTGAATTCAGGAAAGTTGATTTTAATATCAGTATGGGGAATAGATCACCTTTGGTTCAGTTCTTTATTCAACTATGGATCAAAAAAAAGTCATTCCTTCTGGAATGACTTTTTTTGTCGGGGTGGCAGGATTCGAACCTACTCTGTAATTGTTTGATTTTGAGTTTTTTACCGACATAATTTTCGTGTTTTACGACAGCAAATATAGGGTTTGTGTTCAAATTGTGTTCTTTTTCAAGCACTTAATTTTTAACCCCAAAAATTGCCGTTTTTCATTGTTTTTGCTGACTACTATATGCCTACTTTTTAATATGTTGAAATTCAAGGTTTTGTTTGTTGTCGTATTCTAATTGCAGGTTTTTTTGAATGATTTTTCAAATTCTTGATTTTTGAATCAATCATACTTTTTCTAAATGCCTGATAATTAGACTGACTACTATCGTAGTCAGATATGTTTTTTCGCAGGTTTTACTCTTTCGAAATCTTTTGAAACACCTGTAAAACCATATCCTCTAATTTTGCTACTCTGCCACCTAAGTCCTTTTCGATAGGGAAGTGAGTAGTCAGTGCTTTTTCCAAGTACCAAACTTGTAATACTTCATTAAAATGAACTCCATAATTTGGGTACATTGGATTATCTGAAGCGAGATATATTTTTTGTCTGTTAACATCAATTTTAGCGATTCTTTTTACCACAATTCCCGATTTACAAACAACCACATGAACATGGTTTAATTTGATGTAATCTAGCTTTTCTATTAATGAACAAAACATCCAGTCACCATCATATAAGTTAGGTTCCATTGAGTCTCCCTCCACTTGGAATCCATATAAGGATTTGTGTTCTAAATCGGGAGGTAATGAAATGTTGGGTAATTGATTGATAAACTCTTCACTCTGAAAATCAGATAAGTATCCAGCAGATACCTTTTTGCTAATTAACGGTACTTTCTCCTCATTACTTTCATCAACAAGAACAGGATGGATTTTCACGTCTGAACGCTCATAAGTAAAAGGATTGTACTCTCGTTTTACTGCGGTTGCATTCACACTGTCAAGGAAAACAATAGCAGGGTCAATGTTATATTTATTAAAGAAAATATAGAGGTTTTGAATGGGTATATCTCTTCTCTCTTGCACTACCTCGTTAAAGGCTTGAGGCGTGTAATCAATGCTTTTCGCAAAGGCTGCGTTTGACCTAAATTTTCCTTCTGATTTAAGCTGAGAAAAGATTTTCAAAAATCTTTTTGTTATCGTGCTCTGGATGAATTGGTTACTCATATGGACAAAAAAAGTACGCTAAAAACATTTTAAAGCGTAAACAAAATAACTATATTTAAATCCCCAAAATTTTCAAATAGTTATCAAAATAATCCGATAACTACGACAAATATAAACAAAATAATTACATTTTATGACGAAACGACGAAAGTATGCGATTGAGGAAAGGAAATACAGGATTCAGGAGTACCTGAACGGACTTCCTTACGATGACTACCGAATTGCTAAAAGCAAATTGCCTTTAGCATTAGGTGTGAGTAAAAGAACCTTTGAAAGATGGATGTATTTAACCACTGGAGATAAGCTCGAAATACCTGCTGATAAATTAGCAATAATAGCTAAGTATTTAGGAAAGCAAATTGAGGAGTTTTTTAATTACAAGGTTCCTCAGTTTAATACAGCAAAGCTAAAAACCTTGAAGAATGAAGAATTAATAAACCGATTAAACTTAACTAGATAAATGAAGCCTAAAAGCGTAAAACCATTATCAAAAATGCAATTAGCCAATGCTTATGATGTTAGTCTGGAAACATTAAATGCTTGGTTAAAACCATTCAAAGAGCAAATAGGAGATTATAAGGGAAGAATGTTTACCCTTAAACAAGTGCGAATCATTTTTGACTTAATTGGAGAGCCTGAAGAGTATTAATGGCAACGATTCCAACATATGATAAAGTGAATGATGTTTTTGAAAAAGCAGTAATAGCATTTCAAAACAATTTACAACACCTAGCTAATGAAGGTAAGGTCAGTCAAAAATTTATTACCAAACAAAACGGAATATTAAAGGCTTTAATTAACTACCAACAGCAAACAGAAAGAATCATTTCGCAATTAGAAATGGATAATACAGAGTTGGCGAACAGAAAACTAAAAGGTCACGATATTCTAAAAGACACCATTTGGTGTTTAGAGGCAATATGTATCATCCACGGGATACTAGATTTCCCAGCTTGGGTTGTTCAAGGAAAAAAATCATTGATTCACGAGGCAAAGGAAACGTACCAAGATGGTTCGTTTTTTTTGCCTTGTAAACTCAAAGAACGATTTGATGAATTGTCAAAAGAAGAAAGAGAGCAGTTGGATAAAGTGCTTTACAAAAAGCATTACGAGGAGATAGAGAGGATTGAAAATTTGATAGCAGAACTTAAAGCAAAGCAACAAAATGAGCTTAGAATACAAAGAGATTAAAAAAGAAGAGGATAGCAATAGATCTAAAAAACACCTTATATCTGAAATTAAAGAACAGCTTGACCTTGAATATGAATTTCGCAGAAACGTTTTAACCCTTGAAATAGAAGTACGAAAAATAGATAAGGACAACTTTATTGTTTTGGACGAAGCCTATTTGAATTCAATTTGGATTGATTTACAAATGCAAGGTTATAAATGTTCAGATACTCTACTTACCAAGATTTTAAATTCTAAACTGACAAAGCCTTTTAATCCTTTAGAGAGTTATTTCAAGGAGTTGCCTTTTCACGATGGAAAGACTGATTACATAAAGCAATTAGCAGATACCATCGAAATCAAAAATGTTGAAGTTGATGGTGTGAAACTGAAAGAACTTTGGGAACCATATTTAAGAAAATGGTTAGTTGCAACAGCAGCTACAGCAACAGGGAAAGGCGTGAATCATACTTGTCTCATCTTAGTTGGTGGACAAGGTTCAGGAAAAACAACTTGGTTGAATAAACTATGCCCAGCTCATATGAAGCAGTTTTTAGTTTGTTCACATATTAATCCTTCTTTAACCGATCAAAACACAGCGAATTATTTAGCTGAAAAATGGTTTGTAAATGTGGATGACCAACTGGAAACCATTTTTGGTAAAGACTTTAACTCAATGAAGGCAATCATAACTTCTCCATTCGTTACAAACAGAAAGACCTGGCATAAACTCACTAAAACCCGTCCAAGAATTTGCTCATTTATGGGAAGTGTGAACAGTCCGAAATTCTTAACTGATACCGAAAATAGAAGATACCTTGTTTTTAGTGCAGAGAAAATCAATTACAAGCATCAAATTGATATGGACAAAGTATGGAATCAAGCTTTGAATTTAGTTGACGAAGGCTTCCCTTATTGGTTCTCTCTCGAGGAATTACAAAAGCTAAATAAGGTCAATGAAATTTATCGCCAAATTCCACCAGAAGAAGAGTGGCTTCAAAAACTCTACGACCCATGTGACCGAGAAGACCCAAGAGCTAAGTTCTTAATGACTTCAGAAATACTAACCAATATTAACGCATTTTCAGGAATGCGCTTATCCATTAAAAAGCTTTCAGCTGCAATGGATAAATTAAAGTTTGGAGATTCCTTTTCCAAAAGAATTAATGGAGGGAGTCCAAGAAAGGTGTTTTCTGTTTTGGAGAGGAAAAATTGACCTTTTTTTGTTGGTAATGAGTTTGAAATTGTATTTTTGGGCCTAAAAAATATCAAAATGAAAATAGTTAAATTAACCCTAATTGCAACTTCAATTTTTTTAGCTTCTTGTTCTGGTCGAATTGAACAAGAAATTACAGATCCAATAAGTAAAAAAGTAAGAGAAAAATATGAATATGTTGAGGCTGAGGATGGAAGTAGAAAGAAAGATGGATATTATAAACAATGGTATTCAAATGGTCAAATAAAAGTGTCCGGTAACTTTTTACTTAATAAGAAAGATGGTGAGTGGAAAATGTTTTACAAAGACGGTACATTAAAGCGTCATACTTTCTATTCTTCCGATAGTTTAAATGGTAAACATTTAAGATTTTATCCAAACGGTAACAAGAAAAGTGAGTCAAACTATGTAATGAATAAAAAGGATGGCGAATATAAGAGGTGGCACGAAAATGGGAATTTAGATTCTGAGGAAACGCTTGTTAATGGTGAAAGAGAGGGGAATGTATCAACTTTTTTCGAAAATGGAGCCAAATTTACACAGGGGGATTATAAAAACGGAAAGCTTGTTGGGACTTACTCTGTTTGGTATGAAAATGGTAAGCCATCGGAGGTTTCAAATTATGAGAATGGCGAATTATCAGGAGCCTATAAAAAGTTCTTTAAAAATGGTAATGTTAAAATAGAGGGTGATTATTATGAAGGATTGAAATCAGGGACTTGGAAAACTCATTTTGAAGATGGTAAGATTTTTACTGAGGCCTTTGAAAAAGGTATTAACACTACTTTAGTTGGAAAGTGGAGAATAAATGATTCATATACAATAGAATACTTTAAGGATGGTAGTGCTTTACATACTAAGGCTAACGGAAAAGAGTCGAAAAACAGATATAAAATGATGGATGGAAAAATAAAGTATGGATATGATTATTATAATTTTTCTGAATTAAGCCCAACAAAATATGTAATTGAGAAAAGAGGTTTCAGAGGGGTAAATAGATGGGAAGCTGTGAAGATTTAAAACTTGTTAAGTTAATCAATAAAAGAGCTCTAGTATTTACTAGGGCTTTTTTTTGCTTTAAACTTTATTTCATTTCTTCTTTTAGTCTTTCCTACTCCTACTACAATACTACATATTTTATTAATACTAATAAATAAAAGAGTACTTAAAGGATAGAAAGAGAATTAACCTGTAGTTTTTGTAGTAGTATTAGATTTGCCTAAAAACAGACTAATTCTGCACAAAATCAACCTCCCAACTCACAAAACCAAGCTCAAAACAGACTAAATTTCACTAATTACTCCTAGTAATTCCTTTTAACTCTTATCAACTCCTTTAAACTCCAAGTTGAGTTTTAGAATGGTTGCACATTAGCGATATGCGAA
>CEUM01069169.1_pt1 | contig 73895 bp, 77 predicted proteins | sample 356421 | NCBI WGS metagenome assembly CEUM01 (sample SAMEA2622716, study PRJEB7988) | marine metagenome | biome: marine biome (ENVO:00000447); feature: surface water layer (ENVO:00002042); material: "saline water (ENVO:00002010), including plankton (ENVO:xxxxxxxx)" | depth 5 m
TTTATGATTGCTGTATATTAGGATATCCACAATAAATACCTACAAATTCTTTTTTTATAGTTATTTAGAGAGGAATAATGAATCCTGTAGTAAAAAAAATAATAATTAGAGCTATATTTTGGATTGTATATAGTTATGTTCTATATATTGCCATAATTGATAGTTGGTGGCTTTGGGTTGTGTTAGTTTCTCCTCTAATATTCTATATTTTTTATTATGAAGACTTGCCTAAAGCTATAAAAATAAAAAAGAAATAATCCTAACCTAAGTAAATAGGAGTAAATTATGACTAAAAGCCCTGTAGAAAATGTCAAAACACTAACCTTTGACATATTTGGAACTGTACTTGACCTTGCGGGTAGCCTCATACCGCCTTTGGATAATCTATTAAAAGAATGTGGTAATACAGAAAACTTAAAAGGTTCTGATGTTTGGGCTCAATGGAGACTAAGACAACGTATTGAACAATACCAAGATAATTTATATATGCTTGGGCACAGTGGTTACTTGGCTGTAAAAAGACGAGCCTTAATATATAGTCTAAAAAACTTAAAGGTTGAATTTACTTATAAACAAATAGATCAATTCATGGAGGCATATCAGTATCTATCTCCATTCCCGGATGCAATTGAAGGATTGAACAGATTAAATAAAAAATATGATCTTGTAATGCTTTCAAATGGGGAACAGAGTTACTTAGAACATTTAGCTAAAAATCAAATTAAGTTTGATTTTCATTCAATTTTATCTGCAGAAACAGTTGGACAATTTAAACCTCATCCTGCCGTGTATCGTTTTGCTGCTAAAAAGTTAAACCTTGAGCCTAGACAGATAATGATGGTAGCAGCGCATTCTTTTGACACTTTAGGGGCAAGAATCAGTGGTTATAGAGGAGCATATGTTAACAGATATGATCTACCATACGATGAATCTGAATTTTATGAATTATATATGCCTGATTACACAACCAAAAACTTTCCGGAATTGTGTGATTTACTCGGTGTCTAAAAATTATCAAATAATAATAACTCTATAAACAAGAGTATTGCAATTAGTGTAATATCTAAGAAGAAAAAATAATTTTATGATGATTATAAAAAAGATCATAACTGTAAATTTTATTTTATTATTTTTCCTGTTTTCCGGGATTAATACTGAAAGTAATATCTCTGCACAAATGCCTCCGTCAGGTGGTGACTTTTTATTTGAAGAATCTGAGTGTAGAAGTAACCCAGGGACAGGTGAGGTCTTCTGTGATGTTAGCTTAGATACAAGTTATCAGTTAATGACACAGACTGTAGCTCCAGCAGAATTTTATGAAGGTCAAGGCGTATGGTTTCAAGGATGTAAGAACCCTGAGGAAGATTATGAAAATTTTGATTCAGTTTACATAGAAAACCATTATGCATTAGAAGCTGGATCTGCGGGTATCTGGGGTCAGAAAGTTACTAACTTTTATAATATCGACCCAAAATCAAAGGTTACACATATTTTATTTAGAGGAAACGTGCGGCAAGAACCAGGTAGACAATATATCAGATGTAAATACCAATTTTTTACTGTAAATTCTCCTTTAGTTCAACCTGGAGGACCATATTATAATGCCCAGTGGGAAGCAGATAAAGAGACTCAAAGAATGTACGAAGAAGCTGAAAAAATTAGAAGAGAGGCAGATAGAGCAAGGGCTGAAGAAGAATTACTAAGAGCAAAACAAGAAGCTGAACTTGAACTACAAAGACAAGAAGAAGAAAGAAAAAGATTAGAAAAAGAAAAGGAACAAACAGGAATACAGAATTTATTTGAGCAGGTTGGACAAGGACCAGTAGCTGATATTTTTGGGGATACTTTCAGTTGGCAACCACCATCACCCGATGAAGTTCCTATTGGTCCATTTATCAACTTTAAATTAATTTATAGTGATGACAGCTTAGAAAAGATGGACTGTATAGCTAAAGAAGTTGAGCTTGCAACTGGAATGAGCTATGAACAAGCATACATGGATTTTGCTTTCACTCTTGGAGTAAGACCACTTGAAGAACCTGATTTTTATTATGATGCTGTAACAAATTGTATGCAATTAAATTTCAGTAAATTACTAAGTGGAATTTGGGAAAATGTTGCTGCTTACCAATCTAGGCCTGACCTTAATATATTTTTAGATAAATGTGTGATCCCACATCTTTCAGATACTTTAAACCTCAGAAGAAGTATAATCGTTGATGATTTAAATTCTGTTAAGGAAGGAAAAAGATCTCTTTCTAGAGAAGAAATGTTAGGTGCATATGATTGTTTGTATCATCATTTAGAAAATATATGGCCTCTTCCTCCTGGGTCAAATGTAAATCATTATCCAAATGGACAAGAAATGCTTGCTGACTATATAGTAGGGTCTCAAGAAATCCCAGGAGAATTTTGTATGGTTGATACAATATCAGATGCAAATCAAATTTATAGTCCTCAAGCTGAAAGTATTGTATTTGAACTTGTTGAATATGTAGTTGGAAGAACAGATGGTTGGTATTTTCTTGAAGAAGAACCTAATGCTAAAAGAAGAAATGATGTCTTAAATATCGTAATTGGATGTAACAATGATCTTGAATGGCTAAAAGACTATAATGCTTCATTTTATAGTAATGACCAAGGAGTAACATTAGAAGATGTTTTTGTAAGATTAGCAGAACCTGATTTTAGACAATGTATTCTTGAAGAATTTATCCAATTCCCTTCTAATATGACAAATAATGAGGCTGAAACTGTTTATGATACTATGCTTATGGGATTTATGGATCATGAAGATCCAACTGAGTATAGCAATAGACCATTAGGCGAAGAACAATATCATGCAATATTAGACTGTTCAAATAGATTCAAGGTTGATCTCTCGGATGTAATTATTGCATCTTACTTATGGCAATATACTCTCTTTATTGATGAAATTAAATTTACAGGTATCGACAATTATCCAGGAAATAATTTTGAAAAGATTTTAGCTTGTACTGAAAACGCTTTTGAAAACTCTGGATTTGGAGACGATTTAGTAAGTCTCGCTGATGAGTCAGCTATGCACATAATCACAAAAATTTTCTATAGTGGAGGGAATTTAAATAGTTCTAAACCTCTAGCAAGAGATTATACAGATATAGAACTAAGAGCTGTTTACGAATGCTTAGAAGAAAAGCCTGAATTTGAATGGATTGATCAATTTTATAACGATCAATATGATTATGAACCAGTTTTTGAGAGCAGTTTATTTACTCAATCAAATGTAGACTTTCAAGAAGCTGCTGCTGATTTCAGACAAAATTTATCAGATAACACCTCCAGTATAAATAATGTAAATACACAGTCACCAGTTTCAAATAATGGCAACCCAATAGAAATTCTTAGACTAGAGTTAATTGACTTAGCAAGAGGTTCCGTAGCTGAAGATTGTATGGTAGCGAATCTAGCAAGAGAAAAAGGGGAAACTGAAAATTACATAAAATCTTCTTATATTAATAATTTAATTTGGGAACCACAAGTAAGACCAAGCTCAGATGAAAAGATTGCTCTTCAAAATTGTGAGTCTCAGATAAGATCAGCAACACAAGGTAAGGGCGGGCTTAGTGTCTTACTAAAATATGGATCTTTTGGTGACCCTGACTACTTATCTCGACCCTCTGATAGTCAAAGAGCTTGCATGATAAATGAGTATAAGAATGTCTTTGGTTACATGATAGAGAAAAATGGATTTGATGTAGACTCAAGTGTGTCAAAAGCCATATCTGAATTCTCTCTTCCGGGATCATATGAAGGATATCATCCGATCCTAAATGATACGCCAAACTTAAGGCCTCCTTCTTCAATAGAACTCGAAGCTATATCTAACTGTAGAGTTGAAGATTTATTTATTTATGAAGGTGACAGACTAAGAAAGCTTATACCTGGAATAAATACAGCTGCTCTGCCTATAGGAGATCTAGCAACTCCTACAGGGTTAGCTATTGTCGGTATTATGATAACCCTTTTCTTTTCAACACTTCAAATGATTAGAGGTAAATAATTATTATATGAAAATTTTTAGAAGAAAAATTTATTCAGAAAAAAAAGTAAGTACAGATAAAAACTTAAAAAATTATAAATCACGAAAAGATAAATTAAATTTCCTAAATAATGTTTTTGAATCTGAGGATGAAACAGACGTATTTTTAGGGTAATTTCACTAAAGGGGTTTTTATGAACACAAAAACAGCAAATTTTATAAATTCAATTTCCTTGATTCTAATGGGATTATGGGGATTTATTGATGTGTCTTCAGTTACAGCTTTAATACCATCAATATTCGGTGTACTTATTTTCATTTGTTATTTTCTTTCAAGAAAAAATCAAAAACTAAATTTGATATTTGCTCACATAGCTGTGTTGCTAACAATCCTTATATTAATTGCTCTTATAGGCACAAGGCTTCCTAAATCATTAGATGAAGGAGGTTTAGGTCTTATAAGACTGATAATTATGATTTCTACGTGTTCTTTTGCTCTGATAGTATTTATTAAGAGCTTTATAGAATCAAGAAAAAGTTAGCAAAAATATACAATCTAATATTAGAATAGCTAGAAAAAGAATTATCCTTGGCCATGAAAACTTATATTTCTAATTTAAATCAAGAAATTTATAGAAATATTGACAGATATGCTGGTTGGCCTGCAAATTATGGAATCTGGAAATGGGAGAATGAAATCGTGCTAATTTTTACTTCAGGATATCCTAATATTGAAGGAGGGTTTCATGCGCGAGATAGGTCTAAGCCACTAGTAACAATGCAAGCAAGAAGTCTTGATAACGGAATAACCTGGTCTGTATCTGAATGCCCAATTCCTTATGGAGTAGGTTTAGGTGCTTACGAGCATATGAATCAAGATGTAATAGATTCTCTAGAAGAAATTCGTTTTGAAGAACCTAAAAGCTTTGATTTTAATAATAAAGATTTTGCTGTTATGTGTGGAAAAACAGGTCTTTCTAAAGGAGCAGAATCTTGGTATTACATATCAAATGATAGATGCAAAAATTGGAATGGACCTTATAAAATACCTATGTTTAATCAGTCAGGCATAGCAGCCAGAACAGATTGGCTTATTCAAGATAATAAAACGGCGGTAATAATGCTTACTGCAACAAAAACTAATGGTAAAGAAGGTAGAGTTTTTTCATGTATAACAAAAGATGGAGGAAAAACATTAGAATTCTTATCTTGGATAAATGAATTTCCTGAAGGTTACGACATTATGCCTTCAAGTATCCAACTAAAAAATGGAAATATTTTAACAGCTATTAGAAGTAAGGGGTCTAAGCTAGAAAATTGCTGGATTGATCTTTTCATATCTAAGGATAATGGCTTATCTTGGAAATACTTGAGCAGACCCGTTGATTCAACAGGAAAAGGGGGCAACCCTGGTTCTCTTGTTCAATTAGATGACGGTAGACTCGTAATTACTTTTGGTTCACGGAAGGAGCCATACGGTATTTATGCGGTGATCTCTGAAAATGAAGGTAATCATTGGAGTAAACCTATTTGCTTGCGTAAAAGTAGCGGTAATCATGATATTGGATATACAAGATCAGTTTTGAGGGATGATGGCAAACTGATAACTGCTTACTATATAAATGACGATCCAAATGGAGAACGTTTCATAGAATCAACAATTACTGAATTTTAAGGTATTAATTATGTCAAAACGTCCGAACATACTCTTTATAATGGCTGATCAAATGAAAGCATCAATATTAAGAATTTATTCTGAAATTGGAATAGAGTGCCCTCAAATTGAAAAACTAGCTGAAGAAGGAATAAAATTTGAAAATGCAATAACACCTTCACCTTTATGTGTTCCTGCAAGAACATCAATCATGACAGGAAAATATCCTCATAATACAGGTTGTAGAAGAAACGAAACTCTTCTTCCTGAAGGTGAATTTCATGCTTTCAAAGTATGGAAAAAAGCGGGCTATACAACTGGATTGATCGGGAAAAACCATTGCTATGTCAATCAATCAGATCTTGATCTTTTTGATGTAAGATTAGAAATTAGTCACCAAGGCTTACCTAAAGGTGATTATGTAGGAGCAAATGTTGGCAATACAGGAATGGATTGGATTAAAGATGAAAATATAATCAATGAAGCTAATAAAAACAGATTAGAAATGTCTAAAACTAAAAAAAAGATATGCTATTCGTCTTCAAATAATGATGAAAGCACATTTTCAACTTCACTGATTGCAAATCAAAGTATTAAATTCTTAGAGAAGTACGCTCAAGGATCTTTTTCAAGAGAAAATAATCCATTTGCTCTATGGGTATCATTTCCTGACCCCCATGAACCCTATGAAGCCCCTAAAAGATACGTAGAAATGTTTCCAAAAGAATACGTAAAACTGCCTCCTCAAAGAAAAGGTGAATTTGATGACGAATCATCCCCTGAAAGAAACAAAATTCTATACGAAATAATGGGACATAAAGATGAACCAGAAGATGAAATCAGAGCTCAAATAAGTATCTATCAAGCAATGTGTAAGTTTATAGATGATGAGATAAAAAAGATAATTGATAAATTAGAAGAACTAAACTTAAAAGATGATACGATAATAGTCTTTACATCTGACCATGGAGATTTCATGGGCGAACATGGAATGTTTGTAAAAGGAGGTGTTTTCTACGATTGTTTAGTAAAAGTGCCTTTAATTATCTCTTGGAATAACGGTAAATTCCCTGTTGGAGAAGTTGAAGAAAAAGTGGTAAGCACCATTGATATAATTCCAACTATTTTTTACCTTCAAGGGCTTGGAAATTTTTCAGAAATAGGAAAAGCATGGAAATCAGAAAAAGAAGATGAAAAAAATTTCTTGTCAGATAAAGATATGAGATCGATGCACGGAAGCTTACTACCAAAAATAACAAAAAATCCTTCAAAAAATATAGCTTTTTCAGAATATGGAGCAGGAGGTCCAAGCTTTAGATTAAAAGATTTGAAAAAATTTAAGAAACCTTTTGGATACAAAACTCTGCTAGAAACACTTTGGGCTAGAGAGGCAGAAGGAAGAAGAAAAATGGTGAGAACAGATAAATGGAAATATATTACTGATAATTCAGGAGACGTTGACGAATTATATGATCTAACTAACGATCCTTGGGAACTTAGAAATCTAGCTAACAAAAGTAAATATTCTTCTGTAATTAATGAGATGAAAAACCATCTTCTTAATTGGATGATTGAAACAGAGGACAAAACACCTGTCGAATTACCGAATAAAGTAGGAAGAGAGTTTGATTTTAGCTAAGTTAGTCAAATTTATTTAACTTTTTTTTTATTAAACGATTTTTTTTATTTCGAATATATAAAATTTTATGTATGTCTACAAATAATGATATTTCCATTTATTGGATTAGAAATGATCTTAGAATTTCAGATAATCTTGCTCTGTTAAAATCTAGTGAATTCAACAATGTTATACCTATCTTCATACTTGATAATGTAAATTCAGAAGAGAATAATTTGGGAGGTGCTAGCAGGTGGTGGCTACATAATTCATTAAAAAAATTAAATTCTAAATTTGATAATAAGATATCTTTTTATAAGGGTGATCCTATACAAATATTCAAAGATATTGAAAAAAAACTCGAATTAAATGCTGTCTTTTGGAACAGGAGTTATGAACCATGGAGTATAGAGAGAGACAAGAAGATTAAAAAATATCTGACTGATAAAAATATAAAAGTTTACTCATATAACTCATCTTTATTATGGGAACCAACTGAAATCTTAAAATCAGACAAAACACCTTATAAAGTTTTTACTCCATTCTACAGAAAGGGTTGTCTAGTTCATTCAGAGCCAAGACTGCCGAGAGAAAATGCAAATTTAAATCATCTAATAAAAGATGAAAATAATATAATGACAATAAATTCTTTAGGCTTATTAGATAAATTTAACTGGTACGAAAACTTTGATAATCATTGGAATGTTGGTGAAGAGGGAGCTTTAGAAAAATTACAAATATTTTTGAGTGATGGATTAGATGGTTATAAAAATGGGAGAAACTTCCCTATGAAACAAAATGTTTCTCAACTTTCACCACATCTGCATTTCGGTGAAATATCTCCTAATAAAGTTTGGTATGAGTCAAACAAATATAAGAAAATATATTCAGAAAAAGATGTAAGTCACTTTCAAAGTGAACTGGCCTGGAGAGAGTTTTCTTATTACCTTCTATTCCATTTTCCTCATATCATAAATGAAAACCTTCAGAGTAAATTTGATAACTTTGAATGGGATAATAATTTACAAAATTTAGAAAGATGGAAAAAAGGAGAAACCGGATACCCAATTATTGATGCAGGCATGCGAGAGTTATGGAATACAGGTTATATGCATAATAGGGTAAGAATGATCGTTGGTTCATTTTTAGTAAAAAACTTACTTTTACATTGGAAATCAGGAGAAAGATGGTTTTGGGACTGTTTAGTTGATGCAGATTTAGCCTCAAATACAGCAAGTTGGCAGTGGGTTGCTGGAACAGGTGCAGATGCAGCTCCATATTTTAGAATTTTTAATCCAGTAACTCAAGGTGTCAAGTTTGATCCCCAAGGGGAATATATTAAAAAACATGTCCCTGAACTAAAAGATTTAGATATCAAATATCTTTACAGTCCATGGGAAGCTTCAACTCAAGAGCTTGAAAAGGCTAATATTTTTTTAGGTCAAAATTATCCTCATCCAATCATTGATCTCAAAGACTCTAGGAATAAAGCTCTTGAAAATTTTTCTAATTTGTAAAATCATTAACAATTGTAATGATTAATAAAATTTATCTCTTATCAATAGTCTACGCTTTTGTTATTGGTGGTTTTTTTGGCCTTTGGTTAAATCTAGGGGCCTTTTGGGGTATTGTGATAGGAGTCATTACTTTAGTTCTTACTATTTATTCTGAAAAAATAAGACAAAATAACAATAAAAATAAATAATTATACAAGATGATAAAAAAAGAAAATCAAAACTCATTAATAAATCTATTTATTTCATATTTGCTCGCAATTTTTATAGGTGCATTGTTAGGAATGTTTCTCTGTAAAATTCTGTAGAGAAATATATAAATTACATTGTGCTATTATTTCAATGTAATAAACTAATCTTATGAATGACACAAATTTAGAAATTCACTTAGGTGACAACTTAAAAATACTAAAAAAATTCAAAGATAAATCTATTGATCTAATTTATATTGACCCACCATTTAATACAGGAAAAATTCAATCAAGGACTCGAATAAAAACAACAAGATCTGATGATGGTGACAGGATTGGATTCAAAGGCCAGACTTACAAAACTGAAATACTTGGAAAGCAAAGCTATAAAGATATTTTTGATGATTACATAGAATTTTTAAGAGAAAGAATAATTGAAGCAAAAAGAATTTTGAAACCTAACGGTAGTTTTTTTTTACATCTCGATTATAGAGAAATACACTATGCAAAAGTAATGTGCGATGAAATATTTGGTAGAGAGTCATTCATTAATGAGATAATTTGGTCATATGATTACGGAGCAAGAAGTAAAAGTAAATGGTCTGCTAAACACGATAACATCCTATGGTATGCAATAAATCCAGATGATTACACTTTCAATTATGATGAAATAGACAGGATTCCCTATCTTGCCCCAAACTTAGTAGGTCCTGAAAAAGCTGCAAAAGGTAAAACACCAACAGATTCTTGGTGGCACACAATAGTGAGTCCAAATAGTAAAGAGAAAACAGGTTATCCTACTCAAAAGCCTATGGGAGTATTAAACAGAATTATCAGGGTTCACTCAAACAAAAATGATAAAGTTCTAGATTTTTTTGCAGGAGCTGGGACAACAGGGGAAGCTGCAATCCAAAATAAAAGAAACGCTATCTTAATTGATAATTATGATCAAGCTGTAAAAGTAATGAAAAAGCGTTTCGAATTTCATAAAAACACAAAATATTTAACCCACTAGTCTAGAGATGGAAAATAATAAAAAATATCCTGATATTGAAGTTGTTGTAATTGGAGCAGGCATAGCTGGATTATGTACTAGCTACTTTTTAACCAAGAAAAAAATTGACCACGTAGTTATTGAAAGAGGAGAAATCGCAAACACTTGGAACCATGAGAGATGGGATAATTTTTATCTTGTTAACCCAAACTGGGCTATGAAAATACCTGAATTTGGATTTGATTCGGATCATTTTCCTTCGGATAACCCTGATGGCTTTCTCAATAAATCAGAAGTGGTAAGTTACATAAAGGCTTTCGGAAATTTTATAGGCTCAAAAATTTATGAGAACGAAGATGTAGAAAATGTTTCTAAGTATAAAAATAATTACGTATTAACTACATCAAAAAGAAAAATTTCAGCCAAAAATATTGTTATAGCAAGTGGAGCATTCGGAAATGCTCATATTCCTGAAATGCATAATAAATTAAATAAAAATATATTTCAAATACATTCTTCAAATTATAAAAACTCAAGAGAATTACCTGACGGGAATGTAATTGTAGTTGGATCAGGGCAGTCAGGGGCACAAATAGCAGAAGATTTGCTTGACTCTGGTAAAAAAGTTTGGCTTGCGGTAAGTAAATGTGGCAGAAGGCCAAGAAGATATAGAGGAAAAGACTCTTCATGGTGGAATTATGAAATGGGATCTTTTGATAAAACTGTAAAAGATGTTCCATTTAAGGATAGATGGTCTTGTAGCTCACATACCTCAGGAAGTAAAGGAGGTCATGATATCAACTTACTTGATTTACATGAAAGAGGGCTAAAACTATGTGGGTCAATCAAAGATTGCAAAGATAATTTCGTCTATATAAATAATGATCTATACAAAAATATAAAATTTTCAGATGAACATGCTCTTAATTGGGCAAAGAATGTTGATAAATATATAAAAAATACTAAATTAATGGCTCCCAAAGAAGAAATTCTACCCGATCTAAGAATTGAAAAAACAAGGCTACAATCTATTTCAAAGTTTGATGCTACTGAAAACAACACAAGTATAATTTGGGCAACGGGTTTTAAGTATAATTTTGATTGGATTGATCTAAATATAACAGATGAAAATAATCACCCTATACAAAATCGAGGAGTGACTAATCATTCTGGCCTTTATTTTATGGGACTACAATGGATGTATTCGTCAAAATCAGCTCAATTTATAGGTGTTTCAGAAGATGCAAAATATATAGTAGAAGAAATAGAGAAAAAAATATGAATTTTTACAAAATAAACTTATTTGTTAGCTTTATAAGCCTAATAGTTGCTACTATTTATTTGATTTTTTTCTCAGATATTAAGATTTCTATAATAATTCCAGGGGTTTTATTTTTACTAGTTTTATTGATTATGGCTATTCTATTAAAAGTAAAATCAAAATAATGTTTTTTTATCGTCGAAAAAGATTAGAATATAAGCTATGAAAACAGAACAGTGTAAAAATGATTTTTGTAAATGCAATCCATGTAAATGTATAAATTGTGACTGTTCAGAAATTCTAAGTAACAAATGTAATGAAACTTACATTTAAGTACTCGCTTCTTACAAATAAATTATTAAATTAAAGGAGATATAATGCCAGTTGATAAATTAATAGTAGGCCCAATGGTAGCTGTTGCAACACCATTTAAGGATGATTTCTCAATAGACTATAAAGCCTTCGAAACAAACTTAAAATTTATGACCGACAAAGGCCTAAAAAACGAAAATTCAACATTACTCATAGGTGGAGCAGGAGGAGAACATCCTGTGCTAAATGTAGAAGAAAGAATAGAACTAATGAAAGTAGCTGTTAAATCAGTCGACAGTAAAGTCCCTGTTCTAACTTCAATCCAACATACTGACTGGAGAGAAATTATAAAGATGGCTAAAGCTGCTTCAGAGAACGGAATATATGGTTGCCAACTTGGACCAACTTATTATTACATGCCAACTAAACAGGATGTAATAGATCTATTTGAAAGAGTAGCAAATGAAACAGATGTAAACTTAATGATTTATCATACATGGTGGGATGGATTTGTTATGGACTTTGAATTGTTAGATCATCTAGTGGAAATACCAAACGTAAACTCTATTAAGTGGAGCCACGAAGACATAAAGCTTTTTAGAGATGGGTTAGAAAGATACTCAAGTAAAATAAACATGATTGATAACTCAGGGAATCATATCTTGAGTAATATTTATGGAGCATCTGGATTTATTACTCATCTTAGTAGTTTTTGGCCTGAATATCCTGAAATGATTTGGGAATCACTTAAAGAAAAAGACTATACAAAAGCCAAAAATCTATTGGGAGGATTTAAGTCTGATTGGATGAAGTGGGTAGGAAAAGTTGTTCAGGAAACCGGAGGAGAAGGTCCATTTATCAAGGTTGCTATGGAGTTAGTAGGCTTAAAATCCGGTCCACCTAGGCCTCCCTCAAAAAAACCTTCAAATGAATTAATAAAAGAACTAGATTTAATATTGAAAAAACATAATGTCCCTAGGTATAAATAAAAATAATATAATGTGGATATGGAAACTAAAAATCTAGAAGTATATAGAAATAACTTAAGACATTCAGCAGCTCATTTATTGGCTGAGGCTGTACTAAAATTATATCCTAATGCCAAAATCACACTAGGACCTCCAATCACAGATGGTTTTTATTACGATTTCGATATAGATATTACATTCTCACCTCAAGATCTTATTGCCATCGAAAGAGAAATGAAAAGATCAGTGAAAAGAAACTCTAAGTTTGAATGCAATGAACTTTCTAGGGCTGAAGCTTTAGAGGTTTACAAAGATAATCCTTACAAAATAGAAATAATAAACTCAATGTCTGAAGAAGAAATAATTACTGAGTACAGCCATTCTGACGGTAAGTTTAAAGATTTATGTAGAGGTGGGCATATTGAAAAGACAGGAGAAATAAAAGCATTAAAGTTATTATCCACAGCAGGTGCATACTGGAGAGGTGATGAAAACAATAAAATGCTTCAAAGAATATACGGTACAGCTTGGGAAAGTGAGGAGCTTCAAAAAGATTATCTAGATAAAAGACAGAAGGCTATAGAAAGCGACCACAGAAAATTAGGAACTTCTTTAGATCTGTTTTTTTTAGACCCTATCAGCCCTGCAAATCCATTTTTCTTACCAAACGGAGCATTTATTTATAATAAATTAATTGAATTTGTTCGAAATTTATATGACAAATATGGTTATCAAGAAGTCATAACTCCACAACTTTTTTCAACTGACCTTTGGAAAACTTCAGGACATTACGATTTTTACTTAGATAATATGTATATGATGGAAATAGATGAAAATGAAGTTGGGGTTAAACCAATGAATTGCCCCGCACATGCCGTTATTTACAAATCCACACTTAGATCTTACAGAGATCTACCCTTAAGATTAGCGGATTTTGGAAGACTTCACAGATACGAAAGATCTGGAGTTACCCATGGTTTAACTAGAGTTCGATCGTTTTCTCAGGACGATGCACATATCTTTTGCTCTACAAAAGATGCAGGCATTGAAATAAAAAGTTTTCTTGAAATGTTAAGAGAAAGTTATTCAGCATTTGGATTTGATAAACCAAGAATGACACTCTCGTTAAGGCCTGAAAAAAGAGCTGGAAGTGATGAAATGTGGGATATAGCTGAAGAGCAATTGAGAACTGTTATTCGTGAATTTGATTCAAATTTTGAAGAAGTAGAAGGCGAAGGAGCTTTTTATGGCCCCAAAATAGACATTTTTATTCCTGACGTAATGGGTAGAGAGTGGCAACTAGGAACAGCCCAAATGGACTTTTCTTTGCCTGAAAGATTTAACTTAGACTTTATTAATTCTGATGGAGAAAAAGAAAGGCCTGTAGTTATTCATAGAGCTATGCTTGGTTCGATTGAAAGGTTTATAGGAATTCTATTGGAACATACTGGTGGAGATTTACCCTTTTGGTTAGCCCCAAAACAAGTTAACATCATACCTATTTCTGATAAACATCAAGATTATTCTGAAGATTTATTGAATAATCTTACAGGTCATGGTTATAGAGCGCATTTAGATAACACCAATGAAAGACTTGGTCAAAAGATTAGAAATAGCGAAATGAAAAAAATACCCGTAATGATTATAGTTGGAGACAAAGAAATAGAATCTGATACTGTATCTGTAAGAACTAGATCTCTTGGAGATTTAGGTAGCCTTAGTAAAGACGAACTTATAGAAAAATTAATTTCATTATAAAATAATTTTTTTTTTTACCTATTATTCGGTATCATATAACCAAATAAAAATATAGAATCAAATTGAAAACTACATAGTTTTGTTCAAAGAGGAATGAAATGGCTGAAAAAGAAGTATCGCTAAACAGAGGTCTGCAAGGAGTATATTTAGACAGAACCAATACAACCTTTATTGACGGAAAAGAAGGTGTATTAGAATATAGTGGTTTTAATATACATGACCTTGCTGAAAATTCTAATTTTGAAGAAACTTCTTATTTATTAATGTATGGAGATTTACCTAATCAAAAACAGCTAAATGATTTTGATAAATCCCTAAAGGATTCCAGGGTACTCCCAAAAGAGATTTATGATGTAATTGATATTGTAAAAGATTCTCATCCTATGGATGTATTGAGAACAGCTATCTCTACTCTATCTTCATTTGATGAAGATAGAGATGATTTCTCAGAAGACGCAATTATAAGAAAAGGAATAAGACTCACTTCTCAAGTGCCAATTATTGTCATGGCACACAATAGAATGAGAAAAGGATTAGACCCAATTCCTCCTTCAAAAACTTTATCTCATGCTGCTAATTTTCTATACATGCTTGAAGGTAAAGAGCCTAGTGAAGATACTGCAAAACTAATGGACACAGATTTTGTTGTTCATGCTGATCACGGATGTAATGCTTCAGCATTTACAACTAGGGTAGTAACAGGAACGAATGCTGATTTCTTTGGAGCCATAACTGCAGGCATAGCAGCACTATCCGGGCCTTCTCATGGAGGGGCTGCAGAAGGGGTAATGGAGTTAGCAAAAGACGTTGGAACACCAGAAAATGCAGCAAACCATGTTAAGACACTATTGGCTAATAGACAGAGAGTTATGGGGTTTGGACATAGAGTATACAAGGCAGCTGATCCAAGGGCCAAACACCTCAAAGAAGGAGTTAAAAAGCTTAGTGAAGAAATGGGCGAAACAGCTTGGTATGATATTTTACTAGCAGTTCAAGAAGCTATGACTCCTTATGCACGAAGAGGCATCCACGCCAATGTAGATTTCTTTGCAGGAGCTGTATATTATCTAATAGGCATACCTCAAGACTTATTTGTCCCTATATTTGCAGTAGGTAGAATCCCTGGTTGGACTATTCAAATTTTAGAACAAATGCGTCACAACATACTTATAAGGCCCTTGCTTCAGTACACTGGAGAAAGAGCTAAGGAATACATACCCATAGATCAAAGGGACTAAACTAAATTAATTTTGAAGCTTATTTAAAAGATTTATTATCAAAAAGAAGAAGAATCTCTTCAAAAGAATTTATCGATTTATGCCTATATGGAAAAAAAGGATATTACTCATTCACACGAAAAGAGCAAAATTCTTACTTTAAGGACTACGCTACATCTCCTCTTACACACCCTCTATTTGGATACCTAATAGCTTTTTTATTAGACAATCTTATCAAAAGCTTCGATACTGATGAAAAAATTACAATTTATGAATTTGGAGCTGGAAATGGTACATTGGCATTTGACATTACAAAAGCATTGAGTTTGTTTGATCAAAAAAACTATACATATAAAGCTATAGATAGAAATGAATCTAATTACATTTATAAAGTTGAAAATTATAAAAATTTTAATAAATCAAAAAGCATAATCTTATCAAATGAACTTTTTGATGCAATACCTCATCATTTAGTCTCAATTAAAGACGGAAAAATATACGAAAAATATGTTGAATTAAAAAACGATAAATTTGTTGAAGTATTAGACTTGGCTTCATGTAATTGTATAGAAAAAAGACTAAGTAAAATAAATGAAAAAATAACTAATGCTGATGCAGAAATAATGTGTAAAGACTATGAAATAAAGGAACAGTTTAGCTCAATTATTTCTGAAGGTTATGTGTTAACTATTGACTATGGAATGACCGAAAAAGATTTATTTTATAATGGAAAGAAAAAGTCATTTATGAGTGTAATAAATAATCATAATTTTTATAACGATTATTTTTTTGCTCCAGGGAAGTCTGACATAACTTTTCAGGTAGATATGAAAGATATTAGTGATGATTTCAATGAAATAGGATTAATAAATAAATTTATAATGAGCCAAAGACAATTTTTATACAATTTAGGTTTAGGAGAATGCTTAGTTGCCCTGTCTAAATCACAAATGGGCTCTGAAAAAATCAATAAAAATAGATACGCTATAAATCAACTTATTAAACCCAATGGAATGGGAAACTATTTTGTAAGGCTTGATGCAACAGATAATTGTAATTTCAGTTTAGAACAACTACAGATTGATAATAAACTATACGATAATATTCCTCTAATTGAAGAGTTTCCTCAAAGATTTGAATTGCCTGGGATATATAAACAAAATATCATAGTACAAGAGGAATTTAATTAGATGTATAGCACTATATTTTTAGAAAAACATAAAGAACATAATGCAAAGCTTGTTGATTTTGCTGGATGGGAGATGCCAATTAATTATCCGGATGGAATAATCAAAGAATCAAATTTTGTTAGAGATGATGCAGGTATGTTTGATGTTTCACATATGGGAAGAGTGGTAATTTCTGGAAAGAATTCTAGAGACCTAATCCAAAAAATGTTGCCTATAAACATAGATTCTTTAGACGCATCAATTGCAAAATATACTTTATTAATCAATGACAAAGAAGAGATTCTTGATGATCTAATTGTTTATCAAATATCTGATGAAAAATTTTTATTAGTAATAAATGCTTCAAATACTGAAGAAGATTTAAAGTGGATTAAGAGTATTAATAACGATTCAATCATTGAAAATATTACAGAAAAAACAGGGATGCTGGCTATTCAAGGCCCCAATGCAATAAAAAAAATTAACAGCATCACAAATAATAGCTTAGCTAATTTGGGCAGATATAGGCATAAAGAAATTAATATTGGAGGTGCCTCTGTTTTTGTTGCCAGAACTGGATACACAGGAGAAGATGGAGTTGAAATAATTTTCCAAAATAGTCACGCAAATGCTATTTGGGATAATCTACATAAATTATCTATAAATCCTTGTGGGCTTGGAGCAAGAGACTTACTAAGGATAGAAGCTGGCCTTCATTTATATGGACACGAAATCACAAAAGAATCAAATCCATATAATATTGGATTAGGAAGGTTGCTCGAAACTAGTAGTAAAAATTATATTAATTACGAGTATATAAATGGAGACAAAATAAAAGAAGGTAAAGATGTGCTAGTTGGATTAATAATCAAAGATAGGGGTATAGCCAGAGAAGGAAATGAGATATATATAAACGACAAAATTATAGGAAAAATCACATCAGGGACTCATTCTCCTAGAATTAAAAGTGCGATAGCTATAGGAAAACTCAATAAAAAATTCAATAATAGTAAGAATACAGTTAAAATTAAGGTAAGAGAAAAATATCTTGAAGCAGATATTATAAAGCTTCCATTTTATAGGAGAAAAAAATGAGTGCAGTTCCAGAAAATCTGAAATATTCAGAAGATCATGAATGGGTAAAAATTGAAGATAATGTAGCTATTATAGGCATAACCATGCATGCAGCAGAATCATTAGGAGATATAGTTTATATTGATGTGGACTCTCTTGGAAAAGATTTGAAACAATTTGAAAAATTTGGGGAGATTGAATCTGTAAAAGCTGTATCTGATCTTTTTGTGCCTGTTTCAGGGAAAGTAGTTGAAATAAATGAAGAACTAACCAACAATCCTGAATATGTTAACGAAGATTGCTATGAAAAAGGCTGGATCATAAAACTAGAAGTTGAAAATAGTAACGATTTAGAAAAATTACTAGGTTCTTCTGATTATGAAAAGATAATTTAATGACAAATTCTCCATATATTCCTAGTACAGAAGATGATAAACAACAAATGCTCAAAACCATTGGTGTAAATTCTTTTGAGGAGTTACTAATTGACGTCCCTAAAAAACACCTGCAACCAACTCTAAATCTTAAAGAGGCATTGTCAGAGCAAGAATTAACTGAATTTTTTCAATTGTTGTCAAACAATAATTTTTCTTCAAAAACTATCACCAGTTACATGGGCGGAGGGGCATATAATCACTATATCCCTTCAACAGTTAAAGCTATGATTCAAAGAGGAGAATTTCTTACTTCTTATACGCCATATCAGCCTGAGGCTTCTCAAGGTACTTTACAAGTGGGCTTTGAGTTTCAATCTATGATTGCTCAGCTATTTGATATGGAAGTCTGCAATGCAGGAATGTATGATGGCCCAACGGCACTAGCTGAAGCTGCATTGATGGCTTGTAGAATAAAGAGAAATAACAATGTAATAATTCATGAAAGCGTATCTGAAAAAACATTAGATGTTTTAAGATCATATTCTAAGTGGCAAGATATAAATTTGTTAAGATACAACGATGTGAACTTACAAGATGACAATGAATATGGATGCCTTCTTGTTCAATCACCAAACTATATTGGTGAAATTGAGGATGTTGAAAAACTGGCAGAAGAGATTCATAACAGAAATGGTCTTATAATCCAACATACATATCCAATTTCTCTTGGCATGCTGAAACCACCTGGTCAACTAAACGTAGACATCTCTACAGCAGAGGGACAACCATTAGGAGTTCCAGTATCATTTGGGGGCCCTTTTATAGGTATTTTGACATGCAAAAAAGAATTTATAAGGCAGCTTCCTGGTAGAATTATTGGTCAAACTGTAGATAAAAACAACAAAATTTCTTACGCCTTAACTCTTCAAACTAGAGAACAGCACATTAGAAGAGAAAGCGCAACATCTAATATATGTACCAGTACTCAGCTTATAGGCCTTATGGTCGCTGTTTATTTAGCAACAATGGGTCCTGAAGGTATTAAGTCTATAGCAGAAACCTGCTATCACAGAGCTCATTATTTTGCTGAAAAACTAAATAATATTGAAGGACTAACATTGATATCAGATAATTTCTTTAACGAGTTTGTTATTGAGTCTGAAATAGATCTACCAAAAATTAATAAGATTTTACAAGAAAATAATATTGAAGGAGGAATAGACATTTCAGATAAAAAAAGCAAAAAAATTCTTTTTGCAGTTACAGAATTGAACTCCCCAGAAATAATAAATAAAACTATAAATCTACTTGGAGGAGAAAATGATTAATAAGGAAATGCCTCTCCTAATGGATCAGTCTAAAAAAGGAAGAAAAGCTATAAAGCTTCCAGAGTTAGGTGTTGAAAAGAGTGAACTTCCAAATTCAAAGTTTTTGAGAAAGGATATAAGTTTGCCTGAAGTTGGGCAACTAGACCTTATCAGATATTTTACAAATTTATCTTCCTTGAATTATTCTATCGACACGAATTTTTATCCTCTTGGGTCTTGCACTATGAAATATAATCCTAAGATTAATGAACAGATAGCTTCAATGCCTGGCTTTGCAGCGTCTCATCCAAACCAAAATGATGAAAAAGTTCAAGGAAACCTAAGGTTGATGTTTGAGCTTCAAGAAGAATTAGGTGAAATTACTGGGTTGCCTGGAGTTTCTCTTGCTCCTCTAGCAGGAGCTCAAGGAGAATACGCAGGTTTGCTTATTGCTAGAGAATATCATAAAAAAAATAATCAAAATAATAGAAATATAGCTCTGATTCCTGATTCGGCTCATGGAACAAACCCTGCTTCAGCATCAATGGCTGGACTTCAAGCCGTAACTATTAAGACTACAAACGAAGGTGATATAGACTTAGATGACCTAAAAGACAAAGTAAATGAAAATGTGTGCGTACTAATGTTAACATTACCATCAACTTTAGGTCTTTTTGAACCAAATATATTAGAAATAACAAAGGTTATCCACGATAATGGAGGGCTGGTTTATGCAGATGGTGCGAACCTAAATGCACTATTAGGTGTTACTAAATTTGGTGATCTAGGTATTGATATTTGTCACTCAAATCTTCATAAAACTTTTTCTACTCCCCATGGAGGAGGAGGACCAGGGTCGGGCCCAGTAATGGTAGCAAAATATTTAGAAAGCTTCTTACCGTACCCTCATATAAAAAAAGAAGGAAATGAATACAAGCAATACAAACCTGAAAATACAGTCGGAAGGCTTAATGGTTTTTATGGATCCTTTGGAATATTGGTAAGGGCCTATGCTTATATAAGGTCATTGGGCAAAGCTGGTTTGAAAGAAATTTCTGAAAGTGCAATAATAAATGCAAATTATATTCAGGAGAAACTCAAAAACGACTATAAACTAACTTCTTCTAGATACTGTATGCATGAAACTGTATTATCTGCTTCTCAGCAAAAAGAAGACGGTGTAAAGGCTATCGATATTGCAAAAAAGCTGTTAGATGAAGGTTTTCACGCTCCAACAATGTATTTTCCTCTAATTGTAGACGAGGCTTTGATGATAGAGCCAACTGAAAGTGAATCTAAAGAAACCATAGATAGATTTATTGATGCTATGATAATGATAAGCGAATTATCTAAAAGTAATCCAAAAGAAATTATTGATGCGCCTGTAAACCTTCCTGTTGAAAGGTTAGATGAAGCGCAAGCAGCAAGAAATCCTGTATTGATTTGGGCCAAAAAGTGAAAATAATTATTGGAAGTGATCATTTAGGAATAAATTTTCCTGAAAAACTTCAAGATATGTTTCCTGATGCCAATATTGTTAAGGCTTTTACAGAAGAAGAACAACTAAAACATATAAAAAACTCTACTGTATATTTTGGGTTCCCATCCAAAGAAATAATTTCCAAAGGTGAAAATCTTGAGTGGATAGCCTGTCCTGGAACAGGTATTGACAAGATTATAAATAATTCAAAGGAATTACGAAGAAAAACTATAATAACTAATGCTCCTTTAGCCCATGTAACTCCTATGGCGGAACATGTTGTTGGTTCAATGGTGGGGCTTGCTCATTCTTTTAGCAAATTGTTTGAAGATCAAAATAATAGGAAATGGGATGTAGAGCAATGGAACTCAAAAATAGTAGAACTTAAGGGTTCAAATGTATGCATTTACGGTTTTGGAGAACTTGGAAAGTCCATCGCAAAAAAACTGAAAGCATTTGAGATGAACATTTATGCAATAGACCCTATTACCGACCAGCAAGCTGGCTATCACGAAAGCATTAGTCATCCAAGAGAATTAAATGATATTTTAGAAATATCTAACTGGCTAATTATTGCTTCTCCATTGATTAAGGATACTAAAAATTTCATTAAGCTTGAAAACTTATTAAAAATGAAAAAAAATAGTTATGTAGTAATAATATCTAGAGGAGGAATAATTAACGAACATGATTTATCTGTTGCTATTGAGTCAAAGCATTTAGCAGGAGCCGCTATTGATGCCACAGAAACAGAACCCCTTCCAAAAGATTCTCCTTTATGGGATTTAGATAATGTTATCATTTCACAACATGCATCAGCTTTGTCTCCAGAAATGTATGAAGGTAGAAGGCAAATATTTATAGAAAACCTGAAAAAATACCTTAATAATGAAACTCTCCTACACATATGTGACCTAGAAAAAGGGTTCTAAGTATGAATGATGGTTGGATAAAAATCAAAAACTTAAACTTTTACTCAGTACATGTAAGAGCAAAAACCGAATGGAAATTTATGGAGTTTATTTCAGACGATGGTCTTTCTGGAATCTCAGAGATTACAGATACTCAACTACAGTCTCCAGTATCCCAAATAATTGCTAAACTTTCAAATAAATTAAGAGATGAAAAAATAAGTTCAGAAGAAAATTTAATCGAACTAATTCCACAAGAAAACTTAGCAGATACAAACTTAAGCTATGCAACTGCAATAAGTGGAATAAGGTCAGCATTCTTAGACCTGTACTCAAAAAGGTTACAAATAAGTCTTAGAGAATATCTAGCAATAAAAAACAGAAGCCTCAAAGAAAAAAAAGAGACAATTAAACTTTATGCAAATATAAATAGATCTATGCTGCCTGATGACAATGGGCCCGTAGACAGAAGCCCTGATGCTTTCAATGATAAAGCCAAAGAATTTGAAAAGAAGGGATTTGAAACTATTAAGTGCGCTCCATTTGATGAGTGCAATAGTCCATTCAATAGAAAAGATATAATCCCTGAAGAAGCTAGCTTGGGCTTAGAAAGAATTTCTGCTATCAGTGAAAATCTTGAAAAAAACACAAATCTTTTTGTTGATTGTCACTCAAGATTTGATTTGAATTCGAGCTATTTTTTACATGATGAACTAAAAGATAGAAACGTTAAGTGGTTTGAAGAACCTGTAGACCCAGAAAAAAATAAAGAAGAGATGAAAAAAATAAACTCATACTCAACTATTCCTACTGCAGGAGCAGAGATGGTTTATGGGGCAAACAATTTTATGAGTCTTATAGAAGAAGAGGTTATAGATATAGTCATGCCAGATGTTAAGTTCTGTGGAGGCCCCACCGAGATAATTAACTTAGACCAACGATTAGAAGACTCTAATAAAATTTCAATGCATTGTCCTTCAGGGCCAGTATCGTTGCTAACATCTGCGCAAATAACTTCATCAATAAACTCTAAGCTTCCTTTAGAGCATGCCGTCGATGAAGTTGATTGGAGACATCAGCTTCTTTTGCCTTATGAAAAAATAGATGCAGGAAAATTTGATTTGCCTGATGGAAGTGGGATTGGAGCAAGCATAAATTTAGAAATAATTAATAAAAAGGGTAAATTATGGCAAGAATAAATTTAGCTATTTAGCTTTTTTCTTCTTCTTCTTGCTGCATAAAAAACATATCCTAATCCACTAATAAAAATCACCTGCATAGCAATAAAACCGTAAGAAAAATCTCCGCTATTAAGGGTTCTGTTTCTTTCAAAAATTTCAATTTGCTCGGAAATATTATTTATATTATCACCATCATCTATTTCAAAGTCCATTACCCAGTTTCCTGCTTTTTCCATACGGAAAATAGCTTGATAATAACCTTTCATAGATGGGGATGAGAGGGCCGGGGCTGTTTTTTTCTTATCATCAAATAAAGGTGTAGCATAAACGTTAACTATAAGATTTTCTAGAGGTTCTTTTGAATTTACATCAGAAATATAGATTGAAAAAATTTGTTGTCCAACTACCGGGTTGATTGGAGAAAGTGAAATCTCTACATTGTAATTTGAAATTTCTTCCTGATGAAAAATTTTATACTTTGAATATCCTTCTCCTTGAGCAAAAATTAATGTGTTTTCATTAGAAAAACTAAGCGATAAAAAAGAAATAAAAATAAATAAATAAATAAAATTTTTCATACTTAAAGAATACTATAAAGCTCTAATCATAGAAACAAAAAAACTATCTTCTAATTCTTCCTGTAACATCTCCAGAAGCAACTGCTAGAATTTCATCAATAGTTGCTAGATTAAAATCTCCATGGAAAGTATGGGCTAGCGCAGAAGCAGCTATTGAAAATTCAACAATCTCTTGAGAAGTAAGCTTATTGAACAATCCATATATAATACCTGCTGTAAATGCATCTCCTGCACCAACTCTATCTACTATTTGTATTTCATATTTTTTTGATGAGTGAACATTTTTGTTATCATAAAACAAACCCGACCAATCATTATGGTCGGCTGAAAAGCTTTCTCTCATAGAGAGTGCTACATTAGAAAAATTATATTTTTTTGCTAAGGATATTAGAAGCTTTTTATAAGACTCATCCTCTTCATTATCAACATACTCTCCAAGCATTATTTCAGGATCCTTTTTTCCACCAATTAAAATATCTGTATATTCCATTAGAGGAATCATGGTTTTTTGAGCTTCTTCAGGTGTCCATAAGTTAGATCTATAATTTAAATCACATGAAACTTTTACATTTCTTTCTTTTGCTTGTTTTACTGCATATTCTGTTAAGATTTTTGTCGTACTAGACAATGATGGAGTTATTCCAGAATAATGAAAAAGGTCACAATCTTGGAAAATAGAGTCCCAATCAAAAGAATCAGGAGTAATCTTAGAAAAAGAAGAGCCTGTTCTATCGTAAACTATATTTGAAGCTCTCATTGATGCTCCGTTTTCCAAATAATAGACAGCAAGCCTTTCTCCGCTTTTAACCATGTAGTCTGTATTTACACCAAATTGTCTAACAGTATTTATACAGCTCTGGCCTATGGGATTATCTGGAACTGAAGAGAGATAATATGCATTCATTCCAAAATGAGATAAAGACACCGCAACATTTGCTTCGGATCCTGCATATGTAATTTCAAAGTTTTTTGATTGAGTAAATCTTTCTTTGTTTAAGGTTGTTAGTCGTAATAAAATTTCTCCAAAAGTTACTATCTTAGCCATTTTGATAAAAAAACCTCTTTTTATTGTGTATTTATACAAATATACAATTATGATTTGAAAAATAAAACAGATAATATTTAAACTTTACTAAGTCTTATTGAAACAATCTAAAGAAAAAAGAGTCAGCCCTGATAAAAAAGGTGTCATTTTAGCCTTTTTTTTATCTATCCTTTGGTCAGGAAACCCTATTTCAATTAAAATAGGGCTTGAAGACGCTCCTCCATTAAGATTAGGCTGGATGAGATTTTTACTTGGTGGAATAGTTGCTATTTTGTGGGCAATATATAACAAAGAAAAATTTCAAATTCATAAAAGAGAAATTTTACCTTTATTGGGGGTTGGAGCTTTATTTTCAATTCAACTTGGATTTATGAATGTCGGTCAAAATTTCACATCAGGAGGGCATGGAGTAATAATGATTACTACTTTTCCTCTTTGGTCTTCAATCTTTTCGCATATTTTTGTGCCAAACGACAAGCTAACTAAATTAAAAATTTTAGGGATGATTATTGCTTATGCAGGAATCATTATTTTGTTTTGGGAATCATTAAGAGACTCAAAGAGTGATTACTTTTTGGGAGACATACTAATGCTTACATCTGCAATGCTTTTAGGTGCAAGACAAATTTATATTTCCCAAATAGCTCAGGGTATAAGCCAGATAAATATTCTTCTATCTCAGGCTATTATCGGAATTATATCTTTTTTTATTTTCTCAACAATATTAGAAACCGAAAATTACATTTATTCAGGAAGTTTGGCATTAGCTCTTTTTTATCAAGGAATTATCATAGCGGGATTTGGGTTTATTGGTCAAACATGGCTTCTAAAAAACTACCTTCCTTCTAAAGTAACTATAATCTCTCTTTCGCAACCTGTTTTTGGAGTATTTTTAGCATGGATAATATTAAATGAAACCCCAGGAATAGAGCTTGTATTTGCCACTATACTTGTTGTTATTGGCTCGTATATTTCAGTAAAAAAATAGGACAAATAATTGGATATAAAAAAATATATCCATAAAATTAAGGTTAACATTCTATTTGCTTATGAAAATCTCTAACCCAAGACATGGCGGGCCCCAAATTAATAAAAAAATTTTATGTATACCGACTCATTGTGGATATTTTTTTGATTGTCACGTAAATTCTACTTATCCCAAAAAGATCGAAGAAAGAAAATGCTTAAGATATAAGCACGAATCACAAAGGCCAAAAATGAAACTATCTATCTACACAAAAAAGCTTTTGGAGAGTTATTAGATATTTTTTCCAATTGATTTATTTTGAAACAAAGAGTCTATTTTTTCTTTTTCATAACCAATAGAAATTAGTACTTCTTCTGTATTTTCTCCTAAAAGAGGAGAAGGTTTCAAGTCAGCGTTACCCGTTGATACATCAAATATAGGTCCACTAGATTTAACTTTTGACCCAGTACCATGATCCAATTCAATTACATAGTTATTTTCTAAAGCTTGTTTATTGGTAACTAAATCTTCAGTAAATTGCATTGGCTCACAAGGAATATCATGTGATCTTAAGTATGAAATCCATTCATCAGTATTTTTTTCTAAAAACTTTTTTTCCATGCTTTTTTCAAAGTTTTTACCAATTTCAAAAAGTTCTTCTGGAGAGAATTTATTCGCAGGGTTAAATCTAACATCTTCCAAATTAAATAAAGAGGCGATTCTTTTTCTTGCATGCATAGCTAAACATCCAAGGGCCAATGCTCCATTTTTAGTTTTATATGCTCTATAATATTGAGCTATTTGGGGTGCTCCCCCTTGAACCGAATAATCCTCTTGAATATCTTCATAAGCTATATTATTATCAAACATTGAATCCTTTTTTTCGTTGATCCATTTCTGACCAGGGCTGAGGTCGTTTTCAACTCTTGTTACTTGCATTGCTTGCATTGATAATGCTTGCGCAAGTAAACTAGTCTGCATTAGAAGTCCTTTTCCTGTAGCTCTTGCTTGTAACACACCTGAGACAACCCCTAAAGCCATTGCATAGCCAGTAGAATAATCAATATAAGAAGAGGACCTAACAGCACTTGGAGCCCCATGATAGACTTTATTCTCTGTAGACATAATCCCTGTGTATGCTTGCATAATTAGATCAAAACCAGGTTCTGCAGCTTTTTCTCCCTTTGGACCATAGGCTGTAGATTCTACATAAACTAATTTAGGATTTACTTTTGAAAGTGAATTCCAATCATATTTAAGTTTTTCTGATGTTGATTTTCTATTATTTGAAATAACAGCATCAGCTTTTGACACAATGTCATGACAGACTTTTTGCCCTTCTTCAGTTTTTAAATCTATACAAACACTTTTTTTCCCTCTATTAAGTGCTATAAATGTACGACTTTCTCCTAATGGTGAGCTTGGTGAGGAGTGCCTCCAAGGTTCTCCCATAGGAGGTTCTATTTTTATAACGGTAGCACCTAAGTCTGTGAGTAGTTGACCAGACGTTGGACCAGCTACAAAGTTTCCAAACTCTACTACAACAATGTCTTGAAGAGGTCCTTTGTGATGCATTTTTCCTTTTCCCTGAAAATTATTTTTGTATGATTATACTAAAATTTTATTTGGAATCTATTTTTTTTGAAACCGTTTCCATGTCTTTGTCCCCTCTTCCTGAAAGCAAGAAAAGAATATTTTGATTAGGCTGAATTTCTTTAGACCAGTCTAACAAGAACCCTAAAGCATGGGCAGGTTCTAATGCTGGAATAATTCCTTCTTCTACAGATAACAATTTGAAGCCTTCAAGGGCCATTTCATCAGTTGCTGAAAAATATTTAGCCCTTTCTATGTCTTTAAGATAGGAGTGTTCAGGCCCTACACCAGGATAATCTAAACCTGCAGATATAGAATGAGCCTCTTGGATTTGACCATATTCATCTTGAAGTACATAGCTTAGCGAACCATGAAGTATCCCTGGAGATCCTTTAGTCATAGTAGCAGCATGTTTCTTTGTTTCAACACCTTCACCACTAGCCTCTACTCCTATTAATTCTACAGACGTATCATCCATAAATCCTGAAAAAATTCCTATAGCGTTAGAGCCTCCTCCAACACAAGCAACTACATAATCTGGAAGATTTCCTGTTTTTTCTAATATCTGGGTTCTTGACTCTAATCCTAAAACAGATTGAAATTCTCGCACTATGTAAGGGTATGGATGAGGACCAACCGCGCTTCCAATAATATAGTAAGAGTTTTCTACATTAGTAACCCAATCTCTTATTGCTTCATTTACAGCATCTTTTAAGGTCCTTGATCCAGATTTTACGGACTCAACCTTAGCACCTAACATTTCCATTCTATATACGTTTGGAGATTGTCTCTTTATATCCTCTTCTCCCATATAAACTATGCATTCCAGATTGAGCATAGCACATACTGTTGCTGTTGCCACTCCATGTTGGCCAGCTCCTGTTTCAGCAATTATTCTCTTCTTTCCTAATTTTTTAGCAAGAAGTCCTTGTCCTAATGCATTATTAATTTTATGCGCTCCTGTATGTGCCAGGTCTTCTCTTTTTATCCAAATGTTTTGATTCAATTTTTGAGATAAATTTTTAGCAAAATAGATTGGTGTTGGTCGACCAACAAAATCCTTTTGAAGAAGAATCAATTCATCCCAAAAAGATTGGTCTTTAGATATTTCATCAAAAGCATTTTCAATTTCTTTTAATGAAGACATTAATGTTTCAGGGACAAATTTGCCTCCAAATTTACCAAATCTTCCATTTGATGAAGGTTTATATAGTTTTTTGGTTTGTTTATTCATTTTTTTCTATGTTTTATATAAGGATATCAATTAGAAATTAGTAAGTCTTTAAGTTTATTTTCGATAAATCAAAATTATTGAAATAAGTGGAAGCATCTATAATTTTTTTACCTTCAAATTGAATTTGACTCAAAATTATCATTTCAGTAGAGGTATGAACACAAATTTTTCCATCTATTTTTTCTATAACTCCAGGGCTGGTTGATTTATAATTTGAAGTGGTCAAATCATGAATTATAAATCTTTTTTTGTTAAATACTGAGTATATCTTTGGCCATTCTATAAAGGCTCTAAATTTTGCATATATACTAGAAGCATCATTATTCCAGTCAATTTTACCTGATTTTTTTTCTATCAAATTAGTATGAGTAGCTAATTTATTAATTTGTTTTTGGGGTGACAACATATTGTTCTCAAATGACAATAATAAGTTATTTATAATTTTTGAAGATTCATTAAATAGAAATCTTAATAATTCTATATAGGTTTCTTCCAAAGCAAGATCATATTTTTTGCTTATATACAATATGTCCCCAGTATCTACGCCTTCATCCATTTGAATAACAGTAAACCCTGTTTCATTATCTTGATTTAATATGGTAGCTTGAACTGGTGAAGGCCCTCTATATTTAGGCAATAACGAAGGGTGAATGTTTATTGTTCCATATTTAGGAATATTTATTAAGTCTTTCTTAAGTATTTTTCCATAAGAAATGACTATAGATAAATCAGGCTCAAGAGAATGGATTTTTTCAACAAAAGAAACATCCAATATAAAAGGATCAAGAAATAATATATTATTTTTACTGGCATATTCAAAAAGTTTTGGATTAGTAAACTTTCTTCTTTTTGAATTTTTAGGTAAAGGTTTAGATACTATTGCCAATATAGTATGATCTTTAGATATTTCATCTAATAATTTTATTGATTCGTCTGAAGATCCAAAAAATATAATTTTCATAAAATTTATTTATTTATTAAAATTATAAGCGTTTATGTATCAAATATTTCAATGTAATCTTGTTACATAAAAAAAATTTTATTTTTTCTACTAAAAAAATAAAAAATAAAAATTAATTCCTTTTTTTATACTTTTTTTAATATTTGAATATGCTATTTTTTTTAAATGCGGTATTTGAAGCTTCTATCCTAAATTTAGAAGCTTATTAAAAAGTTCTTCGTCGCAAAAGAATCGCTAAAAAAAATATATTTATATTTAAATTTATTTAAATTTTTAGGAGACTATTCTGGAAAATATAAATGCTAAAAATATTTGGTCAGGTGCCTTAGGTTATCTTGAGTTAGTTGTAGATGAGAGTACATTTAAAACTTGGTTAAAAAATACTAAAGCTCTGGCTATTGAAGGCGAAGAAATAATAATATCTGTTGATAGTATTTTTGCAATTGAAATGCTTACACAAAGATTAGAGGAGTCTATTTATGATGCTTTAGGGCAAACATTAGGTAAACACTTTAAACCAAAATACGTCCTCTCTACAAATGAAGTTGAAAACTCTCAAAATAGACAATCAGGTGATATTAAGGGTTCTTGGATAAACCCTAGATTTAATTTCAATAACTTCATAACAGGAAGCTCAAACTTTCTTGCATACGCTGCTGCTAAAAAGGTTTGTGAGGCGCCAGGTAGCTTATATAACCCTCTCTATATATATGGAGAATGGGGCTTAGGAAAAACACACCTTATACAAGCAATAGCTAAAACATTAAAAGTAAAAGGATTAAATATAGTTTCTGTAACAGGTGAACATTTCACAAACGATTTTGTAAAGTCAATAAAAAACAATAATTTACAAGAAATGAAAAAATACAGGAATTGTGATGTATTTATAATTGACGATATTGATTTTTTTGCTGGAAAAAAACAAACAGTAGAATCACTAATTCATATAATTAATCAATTACAGTTATCTGAAAAACAAGTCATTGTAACCTCATACAATCATCCCACAAAAGTTAATATGTCATCAAGATTAACCTCAATACTTAAATCTGGTCTAATTGTAAAAATTCAGAGCCCAGACAAAGAAACATCCAAAAAATACATATCAAAAAAACTCAAACAATCCACTGCTGAATTTGAAGATGGGATTGTTGAATATATTTCATCGAAAAAATTTAATTCATTCAGCGAGATCGAAGGGATAATTAAATCACTTCTAGCTCATTCAGAATTATTAAATAAAAGCATTTCTCAAGAAATGGTCACTAACGTTATATCAGACTATAAATTAGAAAATATAAAGGACATCACCATTTCTATAGAAAAAATATTTGCTCTTATAAAATATATGTTTGGGATTGATGAAAGTGACTTGAAAAGCAGAAAAAATGATAAAAAAACAAACTATGCAAGACAATTTGCTGCATATCTACTTATAGAAAAATCAAACTTTTCTACGTCTCAAGCAGGAAAGTTACTTGGAAACAGAAACCATTCAACAATTATTTACTCTGTCAACAAAATAAAAGAAGAGCTGTCAAAAAATGTTCAATTAAAGTCAGAAATTGAGAAAAGTATATTAAATAATTAATTTATTGAACAATTATTTAATTTTCTGAACATTATTAGACATTTATTTAAAAATATAATTTAGATAAAAGCTATTTTGTTATAAACAGTTTCAACAATATTATTAAATACTATTAATATATATATATGATAGATAGTTTAATAATTAAAGTTAAATCTGGTGATGGTGGAAAAGGTTCTGTTAGTTTTAATAAGGATTCAAATAATTCTAGAGGTGGTCCTGACGGTGGAAACGGTGGAAATGGTGGGAATGTAATTCTTAGGTCGAATCCTAATTTATCAGATCTAAAAAAATATTCTTTTAAAAAAAAGTTTTTAGCTGAAAATGGATATGATGGCTCAAAGCAAAACAAATCAGGTCCAAAGGGAAAAGATTTGATAATTGATCTTCCTTTAGGTTGTCTAGTTTGGGAAGTTTATGGTTCTGAAAGAAAACTTTTGGCCACTATTTTAGATGAAGGCTCAGAAATTATTTTATTTTCAGGTGGCGCCGGAGGAAGAGGCAACACTTCATTTGTGTCTTCTCAAAATAAGGAACCTTTACTTGCCGAAGGAGGGGAATCTGTTCCAATGCATACACTGGAATTAGATTTAAGAATTTCTTCTGATTTGTTGTTATTAGGTCCACCTAATTCAGGTAAGTCTACATTTTTAACTAATGTCTCTAACGCAAAGCCAGAAATTAAGGATTATCCTTACACTACAAAATTTCCATTTATAGCTGTATGTAAGTATAAATATTCTAATATTAAAATTGTTGAGTTACCTGGAATTGAAAACCAAAAGGGTTTAGGAATGAAATATATAAAGCACATTCGTTCTGCTAAATTATTTTGTTTCATTATAGATTCTAATTCAGCTGTAAATGATTACGTTATGAGCACCATAGATAACTTTTCAGATTTTGACACAAAGTCGTTACTTGAAAAATCTATAGTTGTTTTAACTAAATCACATAAACTATCTGAGGATGAAAAAAAATCAACTTGTGATTCTTTAAAAAAAATATTTAATGTTCCTGTCTTTTTTACCGATAATTCTGATGAAAACGATATTATTGAATATGTTTATTCTAATAAAAATAGATTTGAATATTTTTCTGATTTAGATTTTGTTCCTACAATAACCTTTGCTAAAGACACTAAAATAAAAGTAAAAAAAATTAGAGATAGCTATGAAATTTTAGATACTGCATTTGTGCAATTAGCAAAAGGATCAGACCTTAATAATTGGAAAGCCTTGGTTCAATTTCAATATAGAATGAAAAATTCCAATGTTGCAAAAGAATTAATTGATTTAGGAATAAAAAAAGGAGATAAATTATTAATTTCAGATTATGAATTTTCATGGGAAGACTAAAAAAATAAATTCTCTTGTTTTTGGGGGAACTTTTGATCCTATTCATTATGGTCATATTGAAATAATCAAAAGAATTAATCAAAAATTTAATCCTGAAAGGTTTTGTATTGTTCCTGCAGGTAATCCATATATGAAATTAAATAAACCACTGGCTACACCAATACAAAGATATGAAATGTGTTTGATTGCCTTAAAATATTTTTCTAAGCTAGAATTTGTTGATTTTGAGATTCACAGGTCGTCTCCAAGTTATACATACGACACAATTAATTTTTTGAACCAAAAATCAAGTGCCCCAAAAATAGACACAATCGTTGTAGGTATGGACTCCTTCAAAGAAATTAATTTATGGAAAAAAGGAAATGAACTTATAAAAAATTATAACTTTTTGGTTATAAAAAGACCTGATACTAACTTTGAAACAAGTAAATTTGATAATGTCATTTTATTTGACCATATTTCAGATTTAAGTTCAACGATAATAAGAAAAAAAATTTTTTCAAATAAGACAATTGATAATGATACACCGATAGAAATAGTTAAATATATAACCGATAATAATTTATATAAAAATGGAAAATGAAAAGAAAAAAGAACTTTATGACAGGGCGTTGACACTGAAGGCATTAGTTTATGGCGACTTTACTTTGTCTAGTGGGCTAAAATCCAATTTTTATTTTGATGGAAGGCTTCTCTCTATGGATCCCATTGCCTCAAAAATTATTGCGGATTGGGTAATAGACAAGGCTAATCAAAACAATGTCGAATTTGTAGGTGGCCCTGCTGTAGCAGCAGTGCCAATTATTGGAGCTGTTGTTGCACTTTCAGCTGAAAATATATCGCCAGTTAAAGGCTTTTTTGTTAGGTCTGATAAAAAAGATCATGGAACTCAAAAAAAAATCGAAGGTAATATTAAATCTGGCTCATCAGTAATAGTTTTAGACGACACTATTTCTACTGGCGGATCATTAATTCAGGCTGTGGAATCAGTAATTGATTTTGGATGCGAAATTAAGCTTGTATTAAGTGTTTTAGACAGAAAAATGGGAGGAAGAGAAAAAATAGAAAATCAAGGTATAAAATATGAATCTATTTTTGAGATTAATTCCCAAGGAGAGTTTGTTTGAGTAGAAAGTTTTCTAAAGAAGAATTTATAGATGCCATAAGGTCTATAGCTACAAGTGTTTATGATTTTCACGCTAGGTGGGATTTATTAGATTCTGACAGTAGTCCCTATAAATTATTATCAGAAAGAGAGCCTTTGCTTCAAGAAGAGATAAAAGAACTAATTGCTGAATATAATAAAGATGAACAAAGCAGATCGGTTACCCTGCTCAGCAGAGAAGCTGCTGATGTGCTTTATGTTTCTGTTGGAAGCATGCTTGCTCTAGGGAACAATGGAATTGAAGCAATGAATCAAGTTTCAGAAAAAAATAATAACAAAACTTCTAAAACACATTATTTTAATAAAAGCGAGAAAAAAGTAAAAAAATTAGATATCTAGATTTTTTACCTCAAGCGCATTTGTCTTTATAAAGTCTCTTCTGGGTTCAACATCGTCTCCCATAAGTGTTCTAAATATATCATCCGCAGACAAAGCATCTTCAGCAGAAACTCTTAGCATAACTCTGTTCTCAGGGTCCATAGTTGTATCCCATAATTGATCTGGATTCATTTCTCCTAAACCTTTGTATCTTTGAATATTAAATCCTGATTTATCTGCGTTATTTTCTAAGCTTTGAATTACCGCATCCCAAGATAGGTTATTTTCTATAATTTCATCATTTTTCTTTATAGAAAAACTACCTTCAAGATAAGCCTTAACTTCCGGGTAAATGTTCTGCGCTTTAATTATAGAGGGATGGCTGTTCACAGAAATGGTTTCACTAACCTCTTGAATTACCTCTTCTGTAACTTCTTCATCAGATACAGTTGCTTCAAATAAATCTGGTTGAATGTTTTCTTCACTTACTTTTGGAGTATCTAAAATATAGTCATTACTTTTAGATGCAAGTTTGAAGAATTCATCTTCTTCAACATTTAATATTTTTGCAATTTCTTTTGACTCAGCAAAAGATTTCACATCAGAGATAAACTTTCCTATTGCCGCTCCCTTTATTTCTTTTTTGTTTTCAGAATGAATTATTGAAAAATTATTATAAATTTTTTCAGAAATCCATTTATTTAGATCTGCATCAGAGTAAATCCACTTACTGCTTCTTCCTCTAGACACTTTATATAATGGCGGCTGTGCTATATATAGATTTCCATTACCAATAAGTTCAGGCATGTTTCTGAAAAAGAAAGTAAGCAATAATGTTCTAATATGAGCTCCATCAACATCAGCATCTGTCATTATTATTACACGGTGATAACGTAACTTTTCATGATTAAAATCTTCGCCAAGCCCAGTACCTATTGCTGTTATCAAAGCAACTATTTCTTCATGATTTAGCATCTTTTCTGGACGAGCTTTTTCTACATTTAATATTTTTCCTCTCAAGGGTAAAATTGCTTGGAAATTTCTATCTCTACCTTGTTTAGCGGACCCTCCAGCGGAATCTCCCTCCACAATATATAGTTCAGATCTAGAAGGATCTTTTTCAGAACAATCTGCCAATTTTCCTGGTAGAGACCCTCCGTCTAAAGCATTTTTTCTTATAATTAGGTCTCGTGCCTTCTTTGCAGCTTCTCTTGCTCTAGCCGAGGTCATAGATTTGTTTATAATTCTTTTTGCATCTTCTGGGTTGTCTTCTATAAACTCACTAAGCCTTTTACCTATAGTTTGTTCCACAGCACCTTTAACCTCTGGGTTTCCTAATCTGCCTTTTGTTTGTCCCTCAAATTGAGGGTCTTTGACTTTTACAGAAACAACACACATTAGACCTTCTCTAACATCTTCTCCGGACAAAGATTGAATGTCTTCCTTAAAAAATCCTTGTTTTTTACCATAATCATTTATAACTCTTGTCAATGCAGACCTAAATCCAGTTACGTGTGTTCCTCCATCTGCAGTTCTTATACAGTTTGTAAATGACAATGTGTTATCAATGAAAGATTCATTATATTGAATGGCTGTTTCTACAACTATGTCGTCAACAACTTCGTTGGCATACATTATATTTTCATGGATTGCTGATCTTTTTTTATTTAGGTTTCTAACAAAACTTTGGACTCCACCTTCAAACTTAAATGAAACTTGATTATGTGGCCATAATTGTTCATGATAATTAGATATAAAGTGAATATTTAATCCTTGGTTTAAGTAGGCCATCTCTCTAAATCTAGTTGTAATGGCTTCGTAAGAGTAATCTATTTCTGGAAAAATTTCTTCATCTGGCAACCAAGTGACGGACGTTCCTGTTCCAGGAAGGTCTTCTTTTGTTTGAGGTCTACTTTCTAAAGGACCATCAGCTATCCCTTTGGAATAGGATTGATTCCATACTTTGTTATCTCTTCTTACTTCCACTTTCAACCATTTGGACAAAGCGTTTACCACAGAGGCTCCTACACCATGAAGCCCACCTGAAACTTGATACCCCTTGCCTCCAAATTTACCTCCTGCATGAAGAGTTGTCATGACTGTTTCAACTGCAGACATTCCTGTTTTTTCGTGTACATCTACAGGGATTCCCCTTCCATCATCCAACACTGTAACTGATTTGTCTTTATTTAGTATCACTTGTATTTTTGTTGCAAACCCTGCCATAGCTTCGTCTACACCATTGTCGACTATCTCGTGAATTAAATGCTGAACTCCTTCTAGTCCAGTTGTACCTATGTACATTCCAGGCCTTTTTCTGACGGCTTCTAATCCTTCCATTACGGTGATATCGGAAGCACTATAATCTTCAGATCCTTGATGGTTATTTTTTGTTGGTTTTTTAGCCATTTTGGCCTCCCGCGCGCGCGCGCAATATATATATAGAGATTCTTGCCTCTTGAATATGTAAATACTATATGATTTTATTTTGTTTATAAAGGTTCAATGTAACATTCTTTCTTTTGAGGAAAAATCAAACTTGTTTATATCTAAAGTAAAAAGAAACTGTAAAAACTTGACAATATTATTTCCCAACATGAAGATATTTCCCAAGACATAAAAAATTTAGGATAAATATATGGAAATAACCAATGATGTACAAAAACTAATGCTTGAAAGAATGTGGACTATTAGAAATTTTGAAGAAAAAGTTATGGAAGTTCACGAAGCTGGGGAATTTGTTGGAGCTGCTCATCCTTATATTGGAGAAGAAGCTGTTGCAGTTGGAGTGTGTTTAGCCTTAAAAGATACTGATTACATTGCAGGTAACCATAGATCTCACGGACACCCTTTAGCTAAAGGTGGAAGTGTTAAGAAAGCTATGGCCGAACTTTATGGAAGAGTAGATGGTTATTGCAAAGGAAAAGGCGGCTCTATGCATTTAGCAGATTTTTCTGTGGGCATTTTAGGAGAATCAGGAATAGTGGCCTCCTCTGTTCCTGTTGCAACTGGAGCTGGTCTTGCTTCTAAGATTTCAAAAAATAACTTTGTTTCGGTAGTTTTTTTTGGTGATGGAGCTTCCAATCAAGGTGCATGCCATGAATCAATGAATTTAGCTTCAATATGGAAATTACCAGTTATATTTGTCTGTGAGAATAATCAGTTCGCAATCACTACCTCTTATCAAAATTCCGTGGCTGTAGAAAATGTTTCTGACCGGGCACAGGCATACAATATGCCGGGTATTTTAGTTGATGGTCAAAATGTTGAAGCTATGTATGAGGCAACTACTGAGGCTGTAAAGAGAGCTAGAAATGGGGAAGGCCCTACTCTGATAGAAGGGTTAACTTATAGGTTTGAAGAACACTCCCTGGGCTTAGGAAGAGTTCGAAGAGGTGAGTATAGAACTTCAGAAGAGATCTCTAAATGGAGAGAAAGGGACCCCATAGGAATCCACTCTCAAAAACTTATTGACAGAGGTGTTTTGTCAGAAGACGAGATCAATAAAATTGAATCTGATTCGAAAAAAGAAATAGAAGTAGCCGTAGAATTTGCCAGAAATAGTAAATTTCCTGAACCAGAAGAGTTGTTTGAGGATATGTGGGCAAATCCAATACAAAATCCATAGAGATTAAGGAGTAATTATGTCTGAAAAAATTTTTGCTGAAGCCATAAATGAGGCTATAGCAGAGGAAATGAGAAGAGACGAGAATGTGTTTATTATGGGAGAAGATATAAGGCTTTCAGTTTATGGGGCAACAGCTAATCTTCTAAAGGAATTTGGAGAAGACAGAGTTCTAGATACGCCTCTCTCAGAAAATGGTTTTTTTGGAGCAGCCATTGGCGCTTCTTTAGTTGGAATGAGGCCTATTGTTGAAACGGTAACAAGTTTTATGTGGGTTGCTATGGATCAACTGATATCACAAGCAGCAAAAATGAGATATATGTTTGGAGGTCAGGCCACCCTGCCAGTTGTTTATAGAGCATCTATGATGTATGGAAGTGGCTCTGCAGCTCATCATTCAGATCGACCATACCCTATGTTTATGAATATGCCTGGCATAAAGATTGCAGTTCCAGCAAATTCCTCAGATGCTAAGGGGTTGCTAAAAACCGCAGTCAGAGATGATGACCCTGTAATTATTTTTGAAGATGCAAATTTATATGGAACCAGGGGGGAAGTTACAGATGAAAATATTCCTTTTGGAAAAGCTCAAATAATGAAAGAAGGAACAGATTGTACGATTGTGGGAATAGCTGGATCTGTTAATTTATCATTATCAGCTGCAATTGAACTTGAAAAAGAGGGGATTTCTGCAGAGGTTATTAACCCTAGGACTTTGGTTCCATTAGATAAAGATACTATATTAAATTCTGTTGAAAAAACAGGACGATTAATTGTTGTTGACCCTGCCCATAAGGTATGCTCAGCAGCATCAGAGATTTCCTCAATAGTAGCAGAGGAAGGCTTTTGGTTTTTGCAATCACCTATAATGAAAGTTGCTTCAGAGCAAGTTCATATTCCATACACACCATCACTTGAAAAATTAGTTTATCCTAACCAACAAAAAGTTATAACAGCGGTAAAGAAGACCATGGAATAAGGGGGAAAAATGCCAAGAGAAATAAACTTACCACAATGGGGAATGGCCATGAATGATGGAACAGTTGTAAAATGGCTAAAAACTCAGGGAGACCAAATAAATAAAGGAGATGAGCTTGTTGAAATTGAATCTACAAAAGTAAATGCTGCTGTTGAAGCCCCTACTGACGGAATTTTGGGAAGAATTGACGTCGAAGAAGGTAAATTAGTTCCCGTTGGAACTGTCTTAGGCATGATCTTGCTAGATGGTGAAGATCTTTCAGATATTGAAAAAAAAGAAACTCAGCCTGAAATAAAGAAGGAAGAAAATCCTCAAAAGATAAAAATAAATAGCTCTAACAATAAATCTGTAGCTTCTCCAAGAGCAAGGAATTTAGCAAAAAAATTAGATGTTGACATAGCTAATGTTATTGGAACGGGCCCTTCGGGAAGAATAACCGAAGATGATGTAAAAAAAGCCTCTGAATCCGGACAGTTAGAAAGCAATAATTCAGACTCTTCATTGATTCTAAGCGAATCATTGATGAATAATAATGTAAGGCAAATTATTGCAGAAAGAATGTATTCAAGTGCAAGCAATCCTCAGGTTACGCTAAATTCTAAGGCTTATGTGGATAATTTATTACTTTATCAAAAAAAATTGATTTCAGAATGGAGGCCTCATAAAATCAGGCCACAAATTAATGATCTTTTAGTAAAAATTGTTTCAGACACATTAGAAAAACATCCTAAATTAAATTCTCACTTTGAAAATAATGAAATGAAAACATGGAGCAATATAAACCTAGGTGTTGCCATGGCTATCTCAGATGGTTTAATCGTTCCAGTAATTAAGAACTCACAAGATAAGGATTATTTAGACATAAGCAAGGAAATAAGAGAATTATCAAAAAAAATTAAAGATAATAAAATTTTACCTGATGAAATTAATGGATCTAGTTTTACTATTTCAAATTTGTCCTCATATAATGTTGAGCACTTCAATCCGATTATAAACCCTCCTGAAGTTGCCATTTTAGGAGTTGGAAAGATTGCCAAAGAACTTTCTTTGGATAGCGAAAAAAATATTAATGAAAGTAGTTTTATATATTTGTCATTAACTTTTGATCACAGGGCATTAGACGGTGTCCCTGCTGCAAACTTCTTAGAATCTTTGATCAGAAATATAGAAAGCATATAAGTTGAAGGGAGTAGCAATAATTGCAAACCCTTCTGCAGGAAAAGATATAAGAAGGCTTGTAGCTTCTGGAAGGGTTATTTCTAATCAAGAAAAAGCTAACATTATTACAAGGTTTGTTAAAGGCCTTGCTTATAAAGGCGTTAGAAATATATATTTTATGCCAGATAAGTCAGGATTATTTAGACCTTGCATTGATGAATTAAAAAATGACATTGAAGTAAACTTCTTAGATACAAAGCACTTTGATGGCCCACAACAAACACTTTATGCATCTAAGCTTATCAAAGAGCTAGATTGTGCTTGTGTTTTAGTTCTTGGTGGAGATGGAACTAACAGGTTAGTAGCCAAAGAAGTTGGAAATGTGCCGATAATTCCTATTTCTACCGGAACAAATAATGCTTTTCCTATAATGATTGACCCAACAGTTGCAGGTTTGGCAGCAGGGTTTTATGTAAATTCTCTACAAGGCTCAAATAATAAAGAACTAATTTTTCAGAGACCAATTATTACTATTTCTATTGATGATAAATATGAAGATTTAGCTCTAATTGATCTTGCTGTTAGCAATCAAAACTTTGTTGGATCAAAGGCTATTTGGGACCCTAAGGTGCTTGATCAGCTTTATCTTACTCAATCAAATCCTGTTTCTATTGGATTGTCTGCTATAGGATCAAAGCTTACTGAGATCCCTCAAAATCATGCTCTCAGAATGCAATTTGGAAAACAGGGAGAGAAGATATACGCTCCAATTGCACCAGGTTTAATATCAGAAATTAATGTTAAGAATTGGGAGCTTTTTTCTTATGATAAAAAATTTTATTTGTCTGACTTCTCAGGAACAATTGCTTTAGATGGAGAAAGAGAGTTAGAAATTTACAAAAAAAATAAAATAGAAATAACCCTTCAAAAAGAAGGTCCATTTGTACTAGATGTTATAGAATCTGTAAACCAAGAAAATAAATTAAAAGCATAGGAAGCATATAATGCCATATAACGTAAATCATATTCATCTAAAGTCAAAAGACCCAAAAGTTACAGCAGAATGGTTTGTAAAAGCCTTTAATGTGAAGATTATTTCTGAAACCGTAAGGCCCGTTGGAGATACATTTATAATTACCCAAACTGAAGGTGGGTTAGCTATAAATATTTCTAGTGAAAGAACTAATGAAAAATTAGGCCCTGCTGATGATGATGCTCATTACGGTTTAGAACATTTTGGTTTTGACACGGATGATATTGAAGCTGATATAGAACGTCTAGTTTCATTGGGAGCTGTTCATAAAGAAGGCCCTTTACCTCAACCAGATGGTAGAAAAATTGGATTTATTGGAGCTCCAGGCGGTATAAGAATAGAGCTTATTCAACCTGCTCCTTAGTCTAAAACAATTAAAAAATTAACCTTTTCTTACCCAAGGTATTTCTCTTGGTTCGTTTATTGATTGTAGCCCTGCGGTTATATATCCATAACAATATGAGAAAGCAACTCCGGTTTTATTTGGTCCTGATATGCTAGGGACATGGTCTGGCATTAGCATATATTTATAGTTTACCTCTTGGTAGGCTTTTAAAGCTTTGATCATATCTATTGAACCTTCGTCTGGAAAAACTTCCATGAAATCTAATTTTTTTCCTAAAATATTTCTAAAGTGAACATTAAATATCTTCTTTTTTTCGCCAAAATATTTGATGACATCGAATATTTCATTACCAGGATCACCTAGCATCTCTGAAATAGTTCCCTGACAGAAATTTAGACCATGATAAGGGCTTTCATGCATTGATATAAACTTTTTTAATCCTTCTACTGTGCCAAGAACCCTTGAGACTCCTTTGTATCCATCAGGGGTGTATGGGTCATGGGGATGACATGCTAATCTAACCTTATGCTCTTCTGCAACTGGAACTATTCTTTCAAGAAAGTAATCAATTCTTTCCCAGTTTGTATCCACATCTAAAACTCCAGCGATTCCAGGAGGATCATTTTGATTGATTTTTTCCCATCTAAATGTAGAGTTTATTGAGCCACCCCTTCCTTTTTCGCTTTCAGACCTTGGAATGCCAATAATATTCATATTGTATTTAACTGCTGGAATACCTACTTTTGAACATAATGAAATTAGGTTTTGAATTGATTCTATTTCTTTATCCCTTTCAGGAGATTTTCCTAGCATGATATTTGGACTTTGAGATTCTTCTAGGGGTCTTGAAGAAAGAGGTATTTGCACCATATCAAGGCTAAGTCCATGATTACTTAATAATTCAATATGTTTTTCTAGTATATCCACAGTCCAATCATGAGGATTAATTGAAACATACTTTCCATTTTCATCTTCATAAAAAGGATCAGCACAAATATTATTAACGCCTAGTTGTGCCCAAACCTCCAAATCACTTACATCTCTCGGTGCAACTTGAGTTCCTACATACATTTAACTCTCCTTAGTCTTTTCTAGAATTATTTTTTTCCATTTTTCATATTTGTTATTATATATTTCTAAATTATTCTTATTTGGATTGAAATCTATATAGCTATTAGAATTACTTTTTATTACTTGTGATGACTCTAGGGATAACTTTGCTACCCCCAATGAAGTAATTTCACTGTTAGCTGCAACTTTAATTTTTTTATTTATTAAATCTGCTAAAAATTGTGAGAAGAACTTACTTCTAGATATTCCTCCATCTATTTTCATTTCATCTATATCAATGTCTACTGTTTTTTCGATAATTTCTATTATTGCTTTCGTAGAAAATGCTATTGACTCAAATGTAGCCCTAATAATATCTTCTCTAGTTGTATTAGAGCTTAGATTTTCTAAACTTGCCCGAACATTTCCGTTCCAAAATGGAGCACCAAGTCCATTTATTGCTGGGATAACCATGACCTGATTTAGCTTGCTAAATTCAATAGCTTTTTCAATGTCATCAAAATTTTCTATAATTCCTATTTTTTTCAACCATTCAATCGTTGATCCCGCTGACAGAATGCTTCCTTCTAATGCATAATTTGTATTTTGCTTTTTCTTGAAAGCTAAAGTTGAAAGAAAATTGATATTACTTTCAACTCTTTTTTTTCCCGTATCTATAAGTAAAAAACCACCAGTCCCGAAGGTACATTTTATTTCAAACTTTTCCTTTTCTTTATGCCCATATAAAGAAGACTGTTGATCTCCTAGAATTGCATTTATAGGCAATGATTTCCCAATGATTTCTTTTTTTATGTTTCCAAAGTTTTCATTAGAACTCAAAATTTCAGGAAGACAAGAGCTATCAATTTCTAAAAAAGATAATAATTCTTTATCCCAATTTTCAGATTTTGTATTGTATAAGCCTGTTCTTGAGGCATTTGTAATTTCTATTTTATGAGGACTTCCTTCAACCATATTAGCTATTAACCATGAATCAACAGTTCCAAAACTTAATTTATTTTGCGTTAATAATTTATATATTTTTTCATTGTTCTTTATAGACCAAACAATTTTAGAAAAAGAGAAATAAGGGTCTAACTTTAAACCTGTTGAATCTACAAGCAATTTCTCAAACTTACTCCCTCTTAGCTTGTCACATATACCCTTTCCTCTTAAGCATTGCCAACTTATCGCATTACCTACAGGCTTTAAGTTTGATTTGTCCCAAAATACTATAGTTTCTCTTTGATTGGTTATACCTATTGAAATTATTTTGTCTTTATCAATTTCTGATTTTTCTACAACATCTTTGATTGTATATAAGACGCTTTTTATTATTTGATTAGGATCAAGTTCTACCCAACCTTCTTTGGGGTATATTTCATCTAATTTAGATTGACTACTGGCAATGGAATTTAATTTATCATCATAGATTATAGATTTTGTGGACGTACTTCCTTGGTCTATTGATATTACATATTTCTTTTTATTTTTCATAAAAACATTTTACCAGCTACATGCTTTATATTTTTTTTTCATTTAGATAAGTTGATTGTTGATATATTATTGATACTAATTAATAAGATTATTTATATATGACAGTTGAAGAAATAATAATATCTTTTGTTAGAATTTTTGCCTCTCTGATAGTGTTTAAGTTTAATTTTTATGGAGGTTTATTAGTTATTCTTATTGATTTTTCTGATCTTTTTATGATGAATCTAATTTCTTTAGGAGGAGTAAGGAATTATCAAGCACTGGATAAATTCTTAGACTTATTTTATATATCATTTTTTTTAATAATTTCTCTTAGGTGGTCACCTAAAGTCAGAAATATTAGTATTGGATTATATACTTTTAGACTTATAGGTTTTGTCTTATTTGAAATTTTTGAAGAAAGGTTTATTTTATTTTTATTTCCTAATATTTTTGAATTTTGGTTTATAGGTATAGCTTTATTGAATAAACTTACAAAGTCTCATAGTACAAAAAATATTGTTTTAGTTCTAATTTTTGCTTTTGGATTAAAAATGCTTCAAGAGTATATTCTCCATGTATGGAGATTTTTAGATAATTACAGAGCTGTTGATGTAGTTGAGTCTTTTATTGGTTTATTTAGTTAAACTCTGGACAACCTTCTTCTTCGCCACCTACTAAGAGTATATTTTCTTTTCTTTATTTTTAAGTTTTTAGGACGCTCAGGTAGAAATTCATTTTTAATTGCTTTTTTATTATTGTTTTTTATTTTTTTTGTTTTTATTAATCTTCCTTGAGCATTCTTATCTTTTTTTATATTGTGTAGTTGTTCTAAAAATATTCCAGTTGGAGTTTTGGTAGATGCTATAAATTCTGGCGTTCCTTCAGATATTATTTGCCCACCTTTATCTCCTGCTTCAGGCCCTAGTTCAATTATCCAATCTGCATTTTTTATCATATCTAAATGATGTTCTATAACAACAACAGAGTTCCCATTTTCTACTAATGCATGAAGAACGTTAAGTAGTTTAGAACAATCTTCAAAGGAAAGACCTGTTGTTGGCTCGTCAAGTATGTAAAAAGTATTACCTGTTGATCTTTTAGCAAGTTCTGTTGCAAGCTTTATTCTTTGAGCTTCGCCTCCTGACAATGTTGTTGCTGGCTGTCCTAACTTTATATAACCTAATCCCACATTATTAAGTGTTTCTAGTTTTTTCTTTACATTTGGAATATTTTCAAAAATATCTATTGCATCTTCAACTGTTTTATCTAAAATATCTGAGATAGATTCGCCCTTAAACTTTATTTCTAGAGCATCATTGTTATACCTTTTTCCCTTACATATTTCACATGGAATTGTAACATCAGGCAAAAATTGCATTTCTATTTCTTTATATCCAGCTCCGGAGCATTCTTCACACCTACCTCCTTTTACATTGAAAGAAAATCTTCCAGCCTTATACCCTCTACTCATAGCCTCAGGCATTTTTGCAAAAAGCTCTCTAATTGGTGTGAATAAACCTGTGTAAGTAGCAGGGTTAGATCTTGGAGTTCTTCCAATTGGAGACTGGTCAATTACAATTATTTTGTCTATACTTTCAATCCCTTGAATTTCACTATATTTACCTTCTTTAACTGACTTTTTTGTTATCTTTTTTAATAATGCTTTTGACAAAATGTCATTAATAAGAGTGCTTTTGCCCGAGCCAGACACTCCTGCAACACAGACAAAATTATTTAAAGGTATAGACACATCTATATTTTTAAGATTGTTTTCTGTGGCCCCTATTATTTTAATTTGCTCTTTACTTTTTTTTCTTTTTTGTGGAACTGAAATTTCTTTTTTTCCTGAAAGATAACTTCCTGTTAGAGAATCTTTATTTTTCATTATTTCGGAAGGAGATCCTTGAGCAATAACATTTCCTCCATATGAACCTGCACCTGGCCCCATATCAATTATTTGATCAGCAGATTTCATCACATATTCATCATGTTCTACCACTATAACTGTATTCCCAATATCTTTTAGGTTGATAAGAGTCTTAATTAGCTTTTCGTTATCAATTGGATGTAATCCTATAGATGGTTCATCACAAACATACATAACCCCAGTTAGCCCAGCTCCAATTTGAGTAGCTAATCGTATTCTTTGCCCTTCTCCTCCTGACAAAGTTGAGGACATTCTGTCTAAGCTAATATAGCCTAACCCTACTTCAATAAGAAAAGACAGCCTAGAATTAATTTCCTTAAAGATTTCTTCAGAAATTTTTTGTTCGCTTATACTAAGAGGTGCTGGGTGATCATCCTCCTTATTTATCCAGTTATAACAATCCAAAATGGACATTCCAGTAGCTTCCATGATATTTTTACCAAGAACAAACACAGATAATGATTCTGGCTTTAACCTTTGTCCTTTACAATCAGAACATGGGCTCTCCGACATAAATCTTAGTATTTCTTCTTTTATTTTTTCAGAATCTGAGTTTAGATATCTTTTTTCTATTGATGGTATTAATCCATCATAATATCGAGTCAAGTATTCTAACTCTTCATTGTTTTTTTCCTTAGGAAATTCAGAATCAATAATTCCGTATAAAAGTAAATTTAGTATAGATTTATTTATTTTTTTTATGGGTAAATTTTTATCTATTTTTAGTTCTTCTAAAATAGAGAAAAAATTATTTTTTTGCCAGCTTAGGACAATCCTTGCATCTTCTACGACTTCCATTCCCTTTTCTTTCAAGGAAAGATTAGGATCTCTAATAATTAAGTTTGGATCAACTTCTAGGGAGAAGCCTAAGCCTGTACATTTGCTGCATGCTCCGAATGGTGTGTTGAAAGAAAAGCTTCTTGGCTCTAATTCAGACAATGAAATATTACAATCTGTACATGCAAGATCTTCAGAGTAAACTATTTCTTCTCCCCCAATTTGATTAACGTATATAACACCGTTGCCATACTTTAATCCTGTTTCAACTGATGATGAAATCCTTTTTTTATCTATATTCGAATCGATAATCAGTCGGTCTATTACAATTTCAATGTTATGCCACTTGTTTTTTTCTAGCTTTATTTCTTCATCAATATCAAATATTTCTCCATCAATTCTTAACCTTGAAAAACCTTCTGATTTTATTTTTTCAATTACATTTAGATGTTGTCCTTTCATGTGCCGAATGATAGGAGAAAGAATCATAAAGCGGGTCTCATTGTCATAATCGCATATGTTCTCAACGATTTTTTGTACATCTTGTTTTTCAATTCGCTTTCCACAACTATAGCAATGTGGAATACCTATTCTTGAATATAGAAGTCTAAAATAATCATATATTTCAGTTACAGTCCCAACAGTTGATCTGGGGTTTCTTGAAACCCCTTTTTGATCAATAGAAATTGAAGGAGATAGACCATCTATTTGATCAACATCTGGTTTTTCCATCCTTCCCAAGAATTGTCTTGCGTAGGCTGATAAAGATTCTACATATCTTCTTTGGCCTTCTGCGTATAAAGTATCAAATGCAAGACTACTTTTGCCTGAACCTGAAACTCCCGTTATAACTACAAACCTTTCTCTTGGAATTTCTAAATTGATATTCTTGAGATTATGCTCTCTTGCACCCTTTATTGAAATTTTATTTGATTTAGCCAAAATATCTTTCTTGTATTATATTTAATTCTATCTTTATATCTTTAGTATTTCGATACTCAAATTAAAACTATTTGATGTTTAGAATATAATATTTGTATAACTTTTAAAAAATCAAATTATCCTTCTTATTTAGATGAAAAAAAAACCTAAAATATTAACTAAAGACCTCTTAACTGAAATCGATAATCTTGTTGAAGATATACAAATTAAGGGCGTTTTGAGTCAAAAACAAAAAATTAATAGTATTTTTGCAGAAAATGTAATACCACTGCTTTTTGAAATAAAAACATCTGTAGAGATTGAAAATTTTTCTCAAAATGACTTAAGGGAAAAAATAAATTTTTGTTTAGCTAATACTTCAGATATTGTTGATATTGATTCTGAATATGCAACTTTTTATTCAAGAATCAGGGTGCTAAGAGAAAATATATTAATGAGAATAAGCGGTAGATAATTGATAGATTCTAAATTTCAAGATCAAGTATTAGTTTCTTGTCAGTCAGATACTGATTGGAAAGACTATTTTGACTTGATTATTAACTCAGTTAATCATACAAAAAAATATGAAAAAATTGATAAAAACTACAGAATTGATGTTTATCTTGTTGATAACTCAGAAATAAAAGATCTTAATTATAAATTCTTAAACAATAACTATGAAACAGATGTTTTATCTTTTAATTTTTATGAGGGGTGGAAGGATGGTTCTTTAGAAAAATCAGAAAGTTTATTTCCAGGTGAAAAATCAGAAGAAGGTATAGGTGAGATATATATTTCTATTCCTAAAATAAAGTCTCAAGCTAAAGAAAATAGCGTAAGTTTTGCAAAAGAATTATCTACAATGGCTATTCATGGAGCTCTTCATCTTTTAGGATATAATCATGAAGAAATTTTGGAAGAAAAAATTATGTTCTCCAAAACTGAGAAAATATTAAATAAGGTTATTTCTGAGTAAATTATGAGTTTTAAAAGAGAAGTTTTATATCAAAAATGGAGACCCAAAAATTTTTCTGATGTAATGGGTCAAGATCATATAACAACTACTCTAAAAAACTCTTTACTCAAGGACAGAAATGCTCATGCATATTTATTTACTGGTCCAAGAGGTGTTGGGAAAACTTCAACTGCTAGAATATTGGCGAAAGCTCTTAATTTAGGAGTAGATAATAAAGGGGAACCTCTCTTAGACTCTAATATTTCTGAAGAAATTGATTCAGGAAAATTTTTAGATTTGATTGAGATAGATGCTGCTTCAAATAGAAGGATTGACGATATCCGCTCTTTGTTAGATAACGTGCAATTTATGCCTTCTGTTGGAAAATATAAAGTGTACATCATAGATGAGGTACACATGCTGACAAATGAGGCTTTCAACGCATTGTTGAAAACTTTAGAAGAGCCTCCTCCTCAAGTAATAATGATACTCGCAACTACTGAATACCAAAAACTTCCTGAAACTATTATTTCAAGATGCCAAAGGTTTGATTTCAGAAATGTTTCAAACTCCGAAGTAGTAAAGAGATTAAAATCAATTTCTGAAAAAGAAGAAATAAACTGTAACGAAGACATACTCTGGTTTATAGCTGATAATGCATCTGGCTCCTTGAGAGATGCTTGTAATTTACTTGAACAACTTTCTACAGCGTTTGATGAGATAACTATTGAGAATGCCAGAGATTTGTTTGGAATAATAGATGAAAATTTATCTTTGGAAATACTATCTCTAATATTAGATAATGAAAAACAATCTTTGTTAGAAAAATTACAAGAGCTGAGATTGAGAGGGATAGATTTTAAGTCTTTATCAAATTCTATTGTTGATGTCTTAAGATTAGGAGTTTTTACATCGAATGGAGTTAGTGAAATCCAAGGTTATTCCTCTGATTTTATTAATAAGACAGCTGATACATTTCAATCGACTGAACCCAAAAAACTTATCTTGATTTTAGAGAAATTCATTGAGATGATATCAATTAGAACAGAGCATTTTGATTCTTTGCTTGATTCATCTTTGATTCATTTGACCTATATGTTTGAAGAAAGAATGCCCCTAGAATCAAAAAAAGAGGTTGATGTTCAAATTGATACTAAGCATATCCCATCGGTGCAAAAAAAAGAGTCATTTAATAAGTTTAAAACTCAAGACCAAGAGAAAAATCCTAATAGCGATAATACTGAATTGACTAAACCTGAATCTAAGCCAGTTGTTCAGCCTTCTAATAATTTGATTACAACCTCTCCTCCGCAACCCCAAAATGATTCAAAGGAAAAATTAGATTGGGAGAAAGTGCTTTTTGATTTACGCAGGGCTAAGTTTGGAAAAATGGTTTTAGGAGCACTGCTTAGAAATGTTGAGATTCCAAAAAAAATTGAGGATAAGTTGGTACTAAAGTTTAAGAGTAAGTCCTTGCATGATCATTTTCAGGCTGAATGGCAAATTGATTTGGTTCGTGATGCTGTGAGAAAGTCAGTTACAGAAATTTATGGAGAAGGAATAAAATTAGTTTTAGAAGAGCCAGACGAAGAGCAAAAAAATAATACAAAAACGAACTTGTTGGAAAATGAAATTGTAAAATCTGCTTTAGCTATGGGAGCCAAAGTTGAAGAAGAAAAGGAAGGATAACAAATGTTCAATATGGACAAATTAAAACAAGCAGGAAGTCTAATGAAACAGATGAATGGCTTGAAGAAAAAAATAGATAAACTAGAGACTATTGCAACATCTAAAGATGGCAATATTGAGATTACAATTCAAGGTACATCGAATGTAAAATCAATAAAAATAAATGACGAATTCTTGAGTCAAGTTTCTTCCAAAGACCTAGAAAAAAATCTTACTAAAGCCTTAAATGAAGGAATTAAAGAAGCTGAAAAAGCTTCAAAAAAAATAATGTCTGAGGTTACAGGTGGGTTAAATATCCCTGGTTTATAGCATGGTCCCATTAGACAGATCACCATTTATACCTGAAGCTTTAAATGACTTGATAGATTCATTTAGGCTACTCCCTTCTATAGGACCTAAAACAGCCCAGAGATTAGCTTTTGCAACACTTAAGATGCCTGAAGAACAAGTAAGAAGTATATCTGAATCTCTTTTAGACATTAAAAATAAAATTATATTTTGTCAGCTTTGTCAAAATATATCTGAAAAAACAACATGCAATGTTTGTACAGATGAAAATAGAAATAAATCTATAATCTGTGTTGTTGAAGAGGCTATGGATGTTTATGTTTTAGAAAAATCAGGAGCATATAAGGGTATGTTTCATGTTTTACATGGATCGCTGTCTCCTGCAAATGGAATTGGTCCTGAAGAGATTCGAATAAGAGAATTGCTAAATAGAATTCAAAAAGACAATTCTGTGTCTGAAGTTGTTATAGCAACAAACTTAAATCTTGAAGGAGAAGCAACTGCTATGTATATCAATCAGCAGATTTTAGAAATAAAAAAAGAGATAAAAGTGACTAGATTGGCTAGAGGCATGCCTTCAGGATCCGATATAGAGTATGCAGATGAAACTACAATTACGCATGCTTTAGGGTCTAGAATTAATATTAATGAAATCCTTTAAGAAAAGAAAAAAATTCATTCAAACAGAAGCTATTGTTCTTAAATCTTTTGATTTTGGAGATGCAGATAGAATCTTCACAATTTTAACCTCAAATAATGGTATTATTCGTGTCGTAGCAAAAGGGGTTCGAAAACCTAAATCTCGAATGGGCGGACACCTTGATATACTTTCAAAGGTTAATGCATATATATCTGTCGGAGAAAATCTGAGTAATCTTTCACAAGTAGAAACCTTAGAAAACTATTCAGTAATAAAAAATGACCTTTCTTTGATTTCTGTAGGATTTTATTTTCTAGAGTTGACTGAAAAATTTTCTGTAGAGAATAATCCTGATAGTGAATTATATTATCATTTGTCTTATACACTTGATCAAATTTTTCAGAAAAAAAACGAACTCCTTATGAGGTGGTTTGAGATAAAACTTCTTTCATTTTCAGGGTTTTTACCTGATTTATATAATTGCCAAATTAGTGGAAATTTACTTGACGAAGGAGATCATCTTTTTTCATCTGTAAACGGAGGTCTAGTTGACAAAAAATATTCTACTGAAACAGATAGCTACATACTTGTAGATAAAAATTCAATCAAGGCAATGAGGTTTTTATCAAAAAATAATTGGCCTGATGTAAAAAGTATTAAGTTTAAGGATCAAAATTTAATAAAAATTAAAGAAGTTACAAAGAAATATATACAAACAATAACTCAATCTTTAATTAATTCTGAAAAATTTCTTTCGAATGTTAATTGATTTTTTTCATAGGTAAGAATGTGCATAATAAAATCCCAGATATTGCAATTATGCCAGAGAAAATGGCTATTCCTTCAAAATTATAAGTCTTATAAATAATTCCCGATATAACAGGAGCCATAAATCCTATCAATGACATTCCTATGAAATTTAGAGCAGTTCCACTTCCTTCGCTTCCTTTTGGGACTCTATCCATTGTTGCGGCTGTCACTATAGGCATGACTGAGAAAAAAAACATACCTAACAATCCAATTAGAATCACAAGCCCTAAACCTTCATCAAAAATTAGAAACAAAAATAAATATATTGCCATCAATGTCATAGAAATTTGTATTACAGGCTTTCTTCCAAATCTATCAGACAAAATTCCCATTATTGGTGTTGAAATTATTCCGGCTGCAGTAATAAGAGCTATATGCCAACCAATAACCCAAGCAGAGTAATCAAGTTCTTCCTTTAGATAAACGGCCAGCCATAACTGAAAAGAGGTATGAATGCTTGCTCTCATTGCTCCTAAAACGATCAATCCAAGAATAATTTTGTCTGCTAACAATGTTTTAGTTCTGTCCCAGTACTCTTGAAATGACCAGTTTGATGTTGATTCTGAACCTGCAGACTTAAACATGGTTAGTACAAGAACTCCTGTTATAATCATAGGAATAACGATCATGATAGCAACATTTTCCCATCCAAAGCCTGAGAACTTTATGACTGAGCCAAGAGTAACCCCTGAGATCAATCCACCAATTATAGGAGGTCCAATTGTATTACCTATTTGGGCACCTGTAAGATGCATTGATAAAGCAAAGCCTTTTCTTTCGGGATATCTTGCTGCAAGTGTACCGAAAGCAGGGGCGTGCCAAAAACTCGTTCCAAAACCAATTAGTATGACTCCAAGTAATATTAGGATATAAATTTTAGTTATTCCAATCAGTAGATATCCTATAGAAATGGTAAACATGGAAATAGCAAGAAACCAAGCTATTTTTTTTCTGTACATGTCAGATAGTATTCCTGCAGGTATATTTGATAACCCACTAGAAACATTCATTGAAGAAAAGATTAATGCATAAGAAACTTCGGATAGGCCCATTGAAGCTTTTAACAAAGGACCAATAACAGTTAAGGCTCCTTGGCCAAAATGTTTAATTCCATGTCCAAGAGATAATCCAATTACTAATGATAGGCCTGAAAAAGGTTTAGATACTTTACTCATAAAAATTTCTTATAATGGTATATTTATATAATAATTATTGTTCTTTAGTCAGAAAAAAATGATCAAATTTAAAAAACTTCCAAAAACAATTTATTATTCTTCTATTTCATTTACAATTTTGGGTTTTATTTTTTCGATTATTTACTCGTTGATAAGTTACATTTATATTTGTCCAGCTTCTACAACTTGTCCAGCAAATCCTATTCCAGTTATTTTATTGGTTGTTATTGTTACTTTCTTTTTTTTTATATTTGGATTGATTTTTGGGGTACTTATAGGGAAGCTTTATAATTTCTTTAGAGTAGAATAATTTTAATATTAAAATATTTGAGGAAGATTTTTTATGTCAGAAAAAAATTTTGATTTGATAGTTATTGGCGCAGGACCTGGAGGTTATCATTCTGCAATTAGAGCCTCTCAGCTTGGATTAAATGTTGGTTTGATAGAAAAAGATGACGGTTCAGGTATAGGAGGTTTAGGTGGAGTTTGTTTGAATTGGGGATGTATACCCTCTAAGTCTCTCCTTAAGAATGCTGAACTTCTAAATGAATTAAAAAATCCAGAAGAATGGGGTTTTTCTTTTAAAGAATTTAAAGCAGATATTTCTAAAGCTATAGAAAGATCAAGAGAAGTTTCATCAAAATTAACACAAGGTATAGGTTACTTAATCAAAAAAAACAATATTGAACTTATTAATGGCACTGCTCAATTACACTCTTCTTCTAAAGTTGAAGTTGCCAACGAAGTGTACACTGCAAGCAATATAATAATAGCGACTGGAGCAAGGCCAAGATCTCTACCTAACTTAGAAATAGATAAAGAACTTATAATTACATCTAGAGAAGCCCTAGAATTGAAATCTAAACCAAAATCTATTGCAATAATTGGCGCTTCAGCTATAGGTTGTGAATTTGCTTATTTCCTTAATGCGTATGGTGTAGAAGTTTCACTTTTTGAAATTATGGACAGGTTGGTCCCAAAAGAAGATTCTGATATTTCTAAAGAGCTAGAAAGGCAATTTAAAAAACAAGGTATTCTATCATTTACATCTTCTAACATTAAAAATGTAACAAAAAATAGTAAATCTGTTACTCTTGACTATGAATCAAACGGAGAGTCATTTTCTAAAGATTTTGAAAAAGTTATGCTGGGAGTTGGAATACAACCTAATAGCGATCAATTAGGTCTAAGCAATGCTGGAGTTGAAATAGACAATAACGGTTTTATAGTTGTTGATGATTTTATGAGAACTAATATAAATGGAATTTATGCGATAGGAGATGTTACTGGAAAGCTTCCTCTAGCTCATGTTGCATTTGATCAAGGAATCGTTGCTGCAGAAACAATTAAGGGGTTGGATGTTCAAGGAATAAGTGATTATACTAACATGCCTAGATGTACTTATTGTTCACCACAAATTGCCAGCATAGGGATCACAGAAGATCAGGCAAAAGAACAAAGTCTCAATTACTCAGTTGGAAAGGTCCCCTTTCAAGTTGCAGGAAAATCTATAGCAATTAATAACTATAATGGATTTGCTAAAATTATTTCTGATTCTGATACAGGTGAGATATTGGGTGCGCATATTATAGGTGCTGAGGCCACTGAAATGATCGGAGAAATTGGCATGCTAAAGTATCTTGAAGGAACCAACGAAGAATTACACAGACTAACTCATGCTCACCCGACTTTATCAGAGGTAATAAAAGAGGCAGCTGCTAATACCAACAATGAAGCTATTCACTTCTAATGTTACCAGTCTAATTTTATTTCTAGTTCTGACGTTATAGATTCAAACCATTCAATTACTTCTGGATGGTACGGAATTCCATTTTCACTTCTATCATTTCTTGATTCAAATTCAGCTAATCCTGGATATAAAACCCTGTCGTGACCAGGTGCTGGTGGAGTTTCCTTCAAACCTCTTAAGAAATCATCCATATTTGTCTTAAAAGTTTTTTTATCACTAAATGAGTCTATATTGTATGCTGCAAAATAATGTCCACTTCCTCCCAAGAATCCTGCTTGCGCACCTCCTAGCATAGAGCACATAATATCAACTATCGCTGCAAAGCCATAACCTTTATGAGAACCATTTTCTCTTTCGCCTCCCAAAGGAAGCATATGGAGATTTTTTAATCTACCATCTTCATGAAAATCTTCTTTAGAGAGTAATTTTTCATCATTTATAGGGGATCCATCTTCATTTGCAAGCCAATTTGAAGCTACAGGAGTCTCTAGTCTCTCTAGTAACTTGATTTTATTTCCAGCTATTTGAGTCATTGCTGCATCAAACATAAAATAAGCTTCTTTCTCAGCAGGCGCTGCCCATGCTATAGGTTGTGTTCCAAATCTAGGTTCAGCTCCAAATGTAGGAAGCATAGCAAAGCCACCACCTCCACTCATGCAAACACCTATCATATTCTCATCAACAGCCAATTTAGCATGAAAGCCTGCAGCTCCTAGATGTCCAGCATTATTTAGAGTAACAATACCCACACCTGATTCTTTTGCCTTATTTATAGCTAACTTCATGGCATATGGAGCTGTGTGTAAACCAAGTCCTTTATCACCATCTAAAGCAGCTGTAGAAATTGATTCTTTAACAATTTTTATATCTGGCCTAGGGTTAATTTTTTCTAATTGGTACATCCTAACATAAGATCTAAGCATGTTTGATACTCCATGTGTATCAACACCATTAAGGTCCGCATAGATCAATACATCAGCTGAAAGTGCAGCATTTTCGTCTGATAATCCCATCTTCATAAAAACTTGTTTTGTTACAGAGTGCATTTTTTTATGATTGATTCTAATAGCATCTTCATCTGAAACATGAAATCTTTCTAACATAATTCCCTCTTTACTTACTATTGATGTATACTTTTGTTTTTTCTACAAAAGAACTGTTCATATGATTTAAGGTTGATTTTATCTTTGAGTCAAGTATTTTTAAAGTCGATATAACTCTTAGTCTTCTGTATTCAGGTATTTCTTCCTCTTTTACGGAATCCAACTCTATAGCAAAATGCAGAATTTTTTCTTCAATAGAAAGTCCTTTTGAATCACTGTTTACAATTTCGTTTTCTTTCTTTGCAGCGGGCTTAATTTCGTTTCCATTTATTACAGATTTAAATATCTTTTCAATTGGAGTTTTAGGATTTTTCTTTATATTTCCTATGATTTTTTCCACATAAACACTAGATACTTCACCTGATATAAAGGGCTTAGAAATTTCATGCTGTAGGTCAAAGTCATCAATATCTGCTATACATCTTGCTTCTTTAAAAGTAAGATCTCCTTTATCTAGAGCTTTTAGCAATAGCGGATTTAATTTTTTTATTAATGACTCATAATGATGTATTGTTCCTGGAGTTATCCCGGTCCTTCTACTTAATTCTTGCTGTGAAATATTATGTGATTTTCTAAAATTGATAAATTCTTTAGCAATCTCAGTAGGGGGTTTTAGGCCAGAAAAATATATTTCTGACAAATTTATTGACGATATATCTTCTATTTTCTCTTTAATATTGCAGTCAATTTTTGATTTATTGTTTTTAATTGCATTTCTATAAACCTTTTCTCCGCTGAATAACAGAAAACCATTCTTATCTTTAACTACAATCGGTTTTTGTTGAGATGAGTTTCTTTTATTTAATAAATTTTTTACAGGTTCATACCTAAACACAGGATGATCAGGCTGTATTTTAATTAAGTTTGTTTCTATTTTCATTGTTTGCCCCAATTTTTTTATTTATAACTTAATTTTCTTGATTCTAAATTCTAATTTCAAAAATTGTCCTAGCTGGGAAATAATCATTCTTAAAACCCTTTTTGTTTAGAATTTTTTCAATATAATAATTAGTACATTGTAAGATTGAACTGGAATACATGAAAATTGTTAAAAATAATATTCCCCCATACGTAGCATTCAAAACATTCCAAACTTTTTTGGAATTTTTATCTGAAGGTATGCCAAGTAGAATTGATAGAAGTGTATGGCTTAATAGATTTTCTGGTTCTAATGGTACGCAATTAATGACAGCTATAAAGTTTTTTGAACTAATAGATATAAATGGAGTTCCTTCAGATGATTTTAAGGATTTGGTTTCAAGAGATTCTTCGTTACAGAAAAAAATTATGAGAAAGTTGCTATTTAGGTTTTATGAGCATATTTTTGATTTAGACCTTGAAAATGCTACTAGATCCCAGTTGAGAGAAGGTTTTAGAAAATTTGGAACTAAAGAAGGAGTTTTAGTTAAATGTGAATCTTTTTTCATTCAAGCTGCAAAGTTTTCAGAAATTCAATTATCTTCCCATATTTTAGCTCGAAGGCATAATACTTCATCTAATGAAAAATCTAAATCATCTATAAAAGCAAATGTGACAAACCTACCAACTAAAAAAAATACAGTTGAAAAAAATTTAAATTTAGTCAAGATTATCTTAGATAAATATCCAGACTTTGATCCTTCTTGGGATCCTGATGTCCAAAAAGCTTGGATAGAATCATTGACTAAATTATACGATAGTATGAACAGTTAAAAAAAAGAGTCACTCTAAAGTGACTCTTTTTTATTTCAGTGATTTCAGAAACTTACATTCCCATATCCATACCACCCATACCACCTCCAGGCATTCCACCAGGCATAGGAGCTTCAGGCTCAGGAACATCAGTTATTAGAGCTTCTGTAGTAAGTATCATACCCGCAACTGAAGCAGCGTTTTCAACTGCTGCTCTTGTAACTTTTGCTGGATCAACAATACCCATTGTTATCATGTTGCCATATTTATCAGATTGAGCATCAAATCCATAGTTTTCCTGCTTACTTGTAGAAATCTTTTCAAGTATTACAGCCCCTTCAAAACCTGAATTTTCTGCAATAACCCTTACTGGTTCTAACAAAGCTTTTTTGATTATTTCAACTCCAGTATTTTCATCGGGATCTTTAAGCTTTAACTTACCAAGAGCTGTTGAAGCCTTAATAAGAACAGTTCCACCTCCAGGCACAATACCAGATTCAACTGCAGCTCTTGTAGCTGAAAGAGCATCTTCTACTCTTTGTTTTTTTTCTTTCATTTCTATTTCAGTAGCAGCACCAACTCTTAGTATAGCTACACCACCTGATAGCTTAGCTAATCTTTCTTGAAGCTTTTCTCTATCGTAGTCTGATGTTGTTTCTTCAATTTGACTGCCAATTTCTTTCATTCTTCCTTCAATTTCAGCTTTGGCACCTTCTCCGTCAACAAAAGTTGTATCATCTTTTTTTACTACTACCCTTGCACATTTTCCTAAGTCTTCTAATGTAGCAGAATCTAGTTTTCTACCAACTTCTTCGGAAACAACATTTCCTCCTGTTAGTATTGCAATATCCTGCAACATAGCTTTTCTTCTATCTCCAAATCCTGGAGCTTTTATTGCAGCTACATTTATAGTACCTCTTAGCTTGTTTACAACTAGTGTTGCAAGAGCTTCGCCTTCTACGTCTTCAGCAATTACTAACATAGGTTTTTTTGCTTGTAATACCTTTTCTAATACAGGAACAAGATCTGAAACGGCAGATATTTTTCCATCAGTAATTAAGATATACGGGTTTTCAAGAACAGCTTCTTGTGTATCTGGAGAAGTTACAAAATAAGGAGATAAAAAACCTCTATCAATTTGCATTCCTTCTACAAAATCCGTTTCATAATCAAGAGTTTTTGATTCATCAACTGTGATTACACCATCTTTTCCTACTTTATCCATTACATCTGCAATAAGATTTCCCATTTCATCATCATGAGAAGATAGTTTGGCTACATTAGCAATTTGTTCTTTTCCTGAAACAGGTGTAGATTGATCAGCAATAGAATCTCTGACACTTTGTATTGCTTTATCTATTCCTCTTTTTATAGCCATAGGATCGGCTCCAGCAGCAACAACTTTGAAACCTTCAGCAATTATAGCTTGAGCTAAAACTGTACTTGTGGTTGTTCCGTCTCCAGCATCATCATTTGTATTTTTTGATGCTTCTTTAAGAAGCTGGGCTCCCATATTCTCAAATGAATCTTCTAAGTCAATTTCTTTAGCTATTGTTACACCATCTGAATTAACTTGAGGAGGACCAAACTTTTTGTCAACAATTATGTTTCTTCCCCTTGGCCCGAGTGTTACTTTTACAGTATCTGCAAGAATATCTATACCACTTTTAAGTCTAGATCTTGCATCTGCTCCAAATTTTAAATCTTTTGCCGGCATTTTTCTCTCCGTTTACTAATTTGTTTTTTTTTAGATTTTTAGAAATTGCTTATCCAACAATAGCTAAAATATCACTTTCTCTAACTATTAAATATTCTTTTCCACCCTCAGAATATTCTGTTCCTGCATATTTAGAATATATGACTTCATCACCATTTTTTACTGATAGCGGAATTGTTTTTCCGTCGTCATTAACTCTACCTGCCCCAGCAGCAACAACTTTACCTTTTTGAGGTTTTTCTTTTGCAGTATCAGGAATAATAATACCTCCAGAACTCTTTGAGTCATCTTCCTCATTTGGTTCGATGATAATTCTGTCTCCTAATGGTTTTAATTTAAGTGCCACTTAATCATTCCTTCCTATATATTTATTTTATTATTTTTTTTAACTAATTTTTATTAATTACTAACTTCATAAAACATAGTTAAATAATTACACATTTTCTATTTTAAAATATTTTGAGAGCCTGTCAAATAAACTTAGAGTAACTGTTCACAACAAATCTTGTTTTCCATATTATTTGTCGAATTATCTAGATGTTATTGACCCGCCATTAATATTAATTGCTTGCCCTGTAATAAATCTTGCTTTATCAGATGCTAGAAATGCTATCAAATCTGCAACTTCTTCGTCTGTACCTACTCGCCCCATTGGTATGCTTTCTATCTTGCTTTTCCATATAGCCCCTCTTCCTAGTGGGTCCAATCGTGCAGTTTCTGTTTGCCCTGGACATACACAGTTTACAGTAATTTGTTCTTCAGCTAATTCTTTAGCTAATGATTGAGAAAAACCTTCTAACCCAAAGTTTGCAGCATTATAAGCAGCCATTCTAGCATTGCCTTCTTTTCCAGCTGAGGATGACAGATTGATAATTCTTCCTCCATCTCCTTGAGCAATCATAACTTTTGCAACAGCTTTGGAACATAAATACGAACCATATATTTTAACCATGAAAACTTTCTTGAATACTTCATTGTCTACTTCAACTACTGGTACCCTGTCTTCTCCATAAGGAGGAGCTGCATTGTTTACCAAGATATCTATTCTTCCAAATTCATCTAATGTTTGCTTTACCATATTATCAACATCATCTTCTTTAGAAATATCCATAACTAAAGCCTTTGCCTTAGATCCTTTCTGTCGAATTTGGTCTGCAGTAGATTCTATGTCTTTCCATTCAACTGCTTTTTCATCTTCAGGGTATGTTTCTGGGTCCCTTCCTGTTCCTGTAACGACAACATTTGCCCCTAAAGAGCCCAGAGCTACAGCAGTGGCCCTGCCAATACCTCTTAGCCTTCCGGCTCCTGTTACAATAGCTACTTTACCATTAAGCTCATTTTCCATGATTTTCCTCAGTTTAATATTTTTTTAGTGTTCCATAACTGAACCACCATTTTGATTAATGGATTGACCATGAATCCAAGAAGCAGCCTCGGTACACAAATAAGCACAAAAATCTCCTACTTCTTTGTCCGTGCCATTTCGCCCTATAGGTGTTGCAGCTGCCATTTGATCCCAATTATCTCTTACTACATCCATTCTTGATGTATCAACAGCTCCAGGGCAAACTGCATTTACGTTTATATTATGCTTACCAAGCTCTCTGGCTAATGATTGAGTCATTCCTACTACTCCAAAATTACCAGCATTATAAGCTAAGAAGTTTTCTTGCCCTTTTTTTCCTGCAGTAGATGAGATGTTGACTATCTTACCTCCATCTCCTTGCTTGATCATATGTTCAACAGCACCTTTTGTGCATAAAAAAGTTCCAGTCAATTTTATATCCACAACTCTTTGAAAAACACTTTCGTCCAAATCAAGAATAGGGACTCTGTCTTCTGCTCTAGCGTATGCAGCATTATTTATTAGAATATCTATTCTACCGAATTCTTTGATAGTTTTATCTATCATATTTTTTACGTCATTTTCATCTGTTACGTTAGCCACTAATGGCAATGCTCTAGAACCCTCTTTTCTTATTAAGTCTGCAACACTTTCTACATCTTTCCAACCGATAGCTTTTTCATCTTCAGGGTAATTTTCAGGTTTTCTTCCTGTTCCTGTTACAACTACATCAGCTCCAAGTCTTGCTAAAGCAACCGCAGCAGCCCTACCAATTCCTCTCAATCTTCCAGCCCCTGTTACTATAGCAACTTTACCTTTTAATTCTTTTTCCATAAGTCTCCTCAGTTATAAATATTGAATTTTCATAATTCTAATCTATTAATTGATTAATTTTAATAATTGTCTTTTCTATATCCTTTGTTATTACGGTTATATGTCCCATTTTTCTACCAATCTTTGCTTCATTCTTGTTGTACATTTTTATAAAATAATTTGAATTCTTATTCATTTTTGAAATTATTTTTTCATGATCTTTATTGATAAAAAATTCTCCTAAAAGATTTTTCATTAAGGCTGTACTTATTGCTTCAGGATTTTCTACTCCTTCATCACAAATAATTTTTCCTAATAAACCAAATTGAGAAAGTAGGTGAGACTCTCTAGTGAGATGTCCTGAATTATGAGGTCTAGGAGCTATTTCGTTGAAGAGAATATCATTATTTTCATCTATAAACATTTCAATTGCAATTATTCCTGTTAGGTCTATTTCTCTAACGAACCTCTTCGATAAATCTATAGCTTTATTCTTAGTATATTCATCTATTCTTGCAGGAAAAATTGATGTGTCTAGAATGCCATTTTTGTGAATATTTTCTATTGGATCAAAGAAAAAAATCTCCTTTTTTCTATTTCTTCCAATAACAATTGAAATTTCTTTTTTAAAACTGATTTTTTCCTCAACTATATAGTCAATATTTTTTTCTAATTGGTATATTATTTGATCAATTTCATCTTTATTATTTACGTGAAACTGACCTTTTCCGTCATAACCTAATCTGTTAGTTTTTATAATTACAGGTAAATTTATTTTTGCGGAAACTAGTTGTTCTTCTAGACCTAATTTATTATTGTAAGGTATGAATTTTGGAGTTCTGATTCCACATTTAATAAAATTACTTTTTTCATTTAATCTGTTTTGAGATATAGATAACACAAATTTACTAGGAACTATTTCTATTTTTTGTTCCAAATATTCAAGACTTTCTAAAGGTATATTTTCAAACTCGTAAGTGATTACGTTGCATTTATCAATTAGTTCATCTAATCCTGCATTGTCATCATAAGCTTTCTTTATATGCTTTGCAGACGTATAACTAGCAGGAGGACTGTCTGAAGGGTCTATAAAATATACAATTTTATTGTTTTTAATGAGGTATTCTGCGAGCATCTGACACAATTGTCCTCCTCCAAGAATACCTATAGTATTTTTTTTCATTATTTTATATCTATGGCCAGTTGCCTATATCACTATCTTTCTTCACTGAGTTACTGGTATTAGAAATTCTTTTTTGAAGATTTTTTGATATTTTATTATCGTTCAGTGCTAAGATTTTGGCTGATATAAGAGCAGCGTTTTCAGCTCCATGATCTCCTATTGCAACTGTTGCTACAGGAACCCCTTTTGGCATTTGAACTATTGATAATAAGGAGTCAATCCCATTCAAATTAGAAGATTTAATTGGAACTCCTATAACTGGAAGCTCAGTTATCGCTGCAACCATTCCTGGCAAATGTGCTGCTCCTCCTGCACCAGCAATAATAATTTCTATACCCCTGTTTTGTGCATTTTTTGCGAATTCAAACATCAGATCTGGAGTTCTATGAGCAGAAATAATTTTTATTTCATGGCTAACTTCCAATTCTCTAAGTACCTTGGAAGCCATACTCATGGTGTCTAAATCACTTTTGCTTCCCATAATTATTGAAACTTTTGGCTTATTGTTCATCTATTATCCTGTAAAAAATTAATTATAGCACTCAATGAATGCTTAGGCTCATTGAATGTGTTTTTATGATTAACTCCCTCTAAGGTGTATAAGACTTTATTGTCTTTATTTTTCATTATAGATTTGGTGAGTTCATAATTGTCATCATTTTCACCAATAATTATTTTGTGTTTTTCATTTTTCCAGCTAATTTTATCTATAGCTCCTTCCCAATTTAGAGCTTTTTCAAAAATCTTACTATATATAATATATTTTCTCTCTCCTGTTTTTTCTCCTAGATTTTTCATGGCTTTAGCTCGCTTATTAAATCTTTTTTTCTCTAAATATGGAGCTCCAGGATGCATTCCTAATGAGATAATTTTATTAAGGTTGTTTTTACAAGACGCAAGTTCAAAACCAGCTCTTGCGCCCATAGAAAAACCCATATAATCGAAGCTTTCAGATTTTATATCATTGCTAATTTCTAAAATATGATTTGCCATTTTTTGAACTGAAAAATTAGACTCATCCATACTTAAATTATCTCCGTGTCCCGGAAAGTCAAAAATATGAACTCTCCTAATTTTGGAGAGTTCTTTCACCCAGCCATTTTCAAGCCACAAATTTTTGTTTTGAGCCATTCCATGGCCTAAAATGAGGTCTTGTCCTTTTCCAAAAGTTAAATATGACATCATAAGGTCTATTTTTATTATTTTTCTATAATTATTATTATATGGTAACTAATTTTTTGGAGGTTATATTTGACTGAAAATCTTGAAAAAACGGCTATGGTTGTAACAGCACACCCTGATGATGCAGAGTGGGGTTGCTCTGCTTCAGTAGCTAAATGGACTAGACTTGGATGGGATGTGATATATGTTCTTTGTACCGATGGTTCTAAAGGAACTGAAGATAGGACCATTTCTAGCCAAGATCTAGCTAAAATGAGGGAGCAAGAACAAAGAGATGCAGGAAAAATACTTGGATTAAAAGCAATAGAATTTCTTGGTTACCCAGATGGATATTTAGAACCTACATTAGATGTCCGAAGAGATATTTCTAGAGAAATTAGAAAGTATAAACCTTCAGTACTAATTACAACTAATCCGAACAGAGACTTGATAAGCAGTTCTTATCTTGGACATCCAGATCATTTTGCAGCAGGGGAAGCGGCTTTGTCAGCGGTGTTCCCGAGTGCAAGGGACCATCTTACGTTTCCAGAACTTTTGGAAGAAGGCTATGAACCTCACAAAGTGAAGGAAGTTTGGATAAATATGTTTAATATGAGTTCAGGAAGTAATCAAAATTGGTTTTTTAATCCTATTGAACAATCAGACTTAGATACAGCTACAAAAGCACTGCTAGCCCATACAAGCCAAATTCCTGACCCTGAAAGGGCTAAAGAATTCATGGCAAAAAGAAGAGAAGATATTGGAAGTATATGTAATACTAAGTATGCAGAAGCTTTTGCTAGATTTCAACTAAACTAGTTGCATCTAAATTGCATCGTTTTTAGTATTACCTAATTTCTCATCTCTAATCGAATTAAATTCTCTATCTATTGATTGAGTAATCATTCCTCCATCAGAACTATGAAGCACAAATCTAGCTCCAAGTTCCATAGTTTTTAGGGTTCTTTCTGGAGTAAAGCCATGAACCATTACAGGAATATTATGAGATTCAGATACATCTATTATTTTTGTTAGCGCATCAAGGTAATCTGAATTTTCTAATTCATCAGGAATACCCATTGATGTTGATAAATCATTTGGCCCTACAAATACACCGTCAATAGGACCTTTATTTATTAAGTTATCTAAATTGTTGACTGCAGTTATGCTTTCAATACCAACTATAAATATTTTATGACCATTTTTTTTGTGGAGGTAATCTTTGGTTTTTTCACTAGGAAATTTTTCTGAAGTCAATACATCTTCAAAAGCCTTGCCTTTGAGTGGATGTAGATATGTTTTCCATGCACATCTTTGTATTGTCTCTGAATCTTCACAATAAGGAACTAGAACACCATCTGCTTTAGCGTCTAATGCAATAGCTACTAGAGTAGGATCTGGATCTGCTACCCTAACAATTACAGTGAGGCCAACTGATTGACCTGCGCTAACCATTCTAGCAATTTCTCCTCTAGAGTATGATCCGTGTTCAGCATCAATGATTACATAATCTAATGCTTTTGAAGAAAATGCAGGGGCCCACCTTACTCCTTCAATAAAATTGATCATTGTTCCAAAAACACTTCCACCTTGTTTTAATTTGTCTTTTAGGTCCTGCGGTTTCATAAATTCAACTTTCTAAACTCTTAATTCTTTAAAATTTTTTATTATATAATCAGGCGGTTGTAAATCTTTAGGATATTCTCTCCCCATACTTATCCATATAGTTTTGAATCCTACTGATTGTGCTCCAATTATATCTGTATAAGGATTGTCGCCTATAAATACGACATTTTCAACTTCTTTTAGAGTCAAATTTAACTGTCTAAGAGTTTCTATAAATATCTCTTTTTTTGGTTTTAAGTGCCCAAATATCTCTGCAGCAATTACAAAATTATACTTATTTTCAAGCCCAGTGTTTTTTATTTTTTCATATTGATAATGGCTTCCATTTGTAACTATTCCAAAATTTATTTTTTTTTCTAAAAGTTTATCTAAAAACTCTCCAACTCCATCATATGGCTTTATTATTTGACTCATGTTTACATAATAAAAGTCATAAAATTCCTCATAATTCAAAGGAAATTCTGAGAAATCTCTCTTTATTTTTTCAAGTGCTTTTGAAATGTTAAATGAATTGTTAGGACTTAGATTCCAAAAGTATTCTTGAGCTTTATTTTTTGAAAAAATTTTAAATATTTCAAAATTTTTTAGCATAATTTCAATAAATTTACTATAAGCAGATTTACGATCAATCAAAGTATCATCTAGATCAAAAGCTACACCTTTGTAATCAGATAGATTTATGCTCATGCTGTTCTTATTGAACCTTTCAATAATGAAGCTTCATCAGAACACATAAAATATATTATTTTTGCAACACCTGTAGGGTCAGCTAATATTTTTTTTGTATCTAAATATAAATCTTCATCACCGGTTATATCTCTAGTTGTTTCTATTTGGGCATTTTTTAATGGAGTATTTACTGAACCAGGCAATATATCATGAACTCTTATGCCATATTTTGCAAGCTTATCTTCTAATACTAGAGTCAAACCATGAACCCCTCCCTTGGAAGATCCGTATGCATATGAAGAGGAACTACCTAAAACACCTGCACCTGAACTGGTAAGGATAATGATACCACTTCTTTGTTTTTGCATTATCGAAGCTATATGTTTTGTCATAAGATAACTTCCTGTAAGGTTGATACTTATGACTGATTCCCAAACCTCATCTGGGAATTCGTCTAATTCTAAAGATGCTCCCTGAAGAACACCTGCTAGATTTATTAATATATCTATACCTTCAAGCCATTGAGTGGCAGCTAAGACTCCTCCTGAAACTTGATTTGAATCTCTTACGTCTACGTTCCAATATCTGATGTCAAAACCTTCCTTAGTTAACTCATTTGTAAGATCTATACCTGCTTCATTATTTACGTCAAAAATAGCTACTTTTGCTCCATTCTTAGCAAAAACTTTTACAACTTCTTTCCCAATCCCTGTTGAACCACCTGTGATTATAACTTTTTTGTTCTTCATATCTATATTCATGATTTCTCCAAGTTGATTTTATAATTTATTCAGCAAAATGTTTTGCTACGTTTCTTCTTTGGATTTTTCCAGTTGCTGTTCTTGGCAGTTCATCGGCAAAATGTATTTTTTCAGGAATTTTGAAACTTGCTATGGAGTTCGAACAAAATTCTTGTATCTCTTTTTCTGTTACTTCAGAATTAATTACCAACGCTGCATGTACAACCTCACCATATTTTTCATCTGGAAAAGCAAAGCATACAGCTTCGTTAACGCTTGGGTGATTTAATAGGACAGCATCAACTTCAAGAGGAGATATTTTTTCTCCTCCTCTATTAATTAATTCTTTGATTCTTCCTGTTAGATTTAGGTAACCATCTTCATCCATAAATCCCTGATCTCCAGTTCTAAACCATCCATTAACATATGAGTCTTTATTTGCGTCATTATTATTGTGGTACCCACTTGTTACATTTTCACCCTTAATTACTACTTCTCCAATTTTATTCGTTTCTAACATATCTCCCATGCTTTCCATGGACATAATGTTAATTTCTACTCCAGTCGGCTTTCCTACACTACCAGCTTTTCTTTCCTCAGGAGGCATAGGGTTTGAGCTCATTTGATGGGAAGCCTCTGTCATTCCATAGGCTTCAAGTACAGGGGCTCCAAATCTTTCTTCTAAATCTACTAGTACTGATGGAGCTAGCGCTGCAGAACATGATCGTATAAATCTAAATGATTTTTTGGGAGCTTGATCCTGATCTGCTCTAATCAATAAAATTTGATGTATAGTAGGGACTGCAGAATACCAAGTAGCATTATATTCTTTTTGTAATCCCCAAAAATTACTTGCAGAGAATTTTTCAGGAATTACTATTTGCCCCCCACTTGCTAGTGTCGATAAAGCTACCCCAATTAGTCCATGAACATGAAATAAAGGCATTACGACAAGAGCAATATCTTCTCCTGAAAGATTGTAGGTATTTATTATATTGTCTAAGGATTTAAGTAAGTTTTTATGCTTTAATGGAACTCCTTTTGGCCTACTTGTTGTTCCAGAAGTGTGAAGAAATAAACAAGAATTATTTTCATTAGGCTCAGAAATATCTTTTTCTGCGTATTCTTCACTTTGAAAATCAATATCTATGCTGCCATTATCAAATGAAACAGTGGAAACCGGAACACCTTTTGTATTTGCTTGAGAAATCACTGGATGTCCTTTAGTAGTTATTATTAATGACGGGTTTATATCATCAAGGTAAAAATTAAACTCTTCTTCTGTAAAATCTGGGTTTAGCGGAGCCGCAATGGAATTAGTCTTGGTGACTGCTAAGAAGCTAATCATAAACTCTGCATTATTTTTTAACACTATTATTATTGGTTTTTCATTTTGTGTTCCAAATGATGTTATTTTTTTTGATAACTCATCTACCAATATTTTAAGTTTTTTATAACTAATTTTTTCCTTATTTGGTATAGATATGGCTGTGTCTGAATCTTTTCCAGATTCAAGTATGTTTGGTAATATGTTTTTCATTTTTTATAAAGTCTCAAGCAGTTTTTATTATAGTATAAAAAAAAACTAGGATTCTAACAGTCTTTTCTGCCTAAATCTGGAGCTTCTTCAACAATTTCTACAGGAGTATTTCTTGCAACAATTAGTCTTAATTCTGACTCTCCTGTATTTACAGGTTGATGCATTGCTCCATCAGGAACAAATATAAAATCACCCTCACTTATATTCTCTTCTATTTCTAAATTTTCTCCATGAAGAAATAATCCTTCTCCTGATAAAACATATATAGCAGATTCACAGTTAGTGTGATAATGAGTTGTAGAGCACCTATTTTTAGGGATACTTGCAATAGCCATATGTATGTTTTTTGCATTGCTCAATCCTTCTGAAACTCCAGCCATTCTTATCATTGCTCCAGAGTTTATTTCTTCTTCTAGATTGTTTTTTTTAGTTATAACTATTTTTTTCATAAATTTAATATTTCTTTCTTCAAAATGTATTATAAATATATTATCGTAACTCAATAACAAGGAGATGTAATGTACGGCACTATATTTAATTTGAATGTTAAGGCTGGTTATAAAGAAGAACTAATAAAAGAGATGAAATCTAATTCGGTAGCTCCAGATGGTATGGTGGCTTGGTTTTTGATGTCACCTGATGATTCATCTAAAGACCTAATTGGTGTTGCTGTTTTTGAATCTAAAGAACACCATGTAAAAAACGCTGAAAGTCCAGAACAAAATAAATCGTTTGAGAAGATGATGGAGTTTTTAGAGAGTGAACCTACTTGGACAGATGGAGAATTTCCAATTGGAGAAGTTTCATAGAGAGAATCTATGGATCTGAACAATCTCTAATGAATCCACAGTTATAACATATGATTTTACAGTGTAATTTTAGTGTTTTTGACGCACATATTTCACATGCTTCAGCGATAGTTTTCACGTGTAAATTTTTATTTTCTAGATCTATATTCTTCTGTTTCAAAAGACCAACCTTTGATTTCACCTTTGTCATTTTTGGCAAAATCATATAGTTCATACTGTAGGACATTATAGATGAAAAACCAAACTATAAAAACCAAACAAAATATATATATACCTTTTCTTATCATCTAGGCCTTTTCTTAAGATAAATGTAACTATTGTTATTTACCCCAATTTTGCTTTTTCCACTCGTCATATACATTTCTTCTTTTTTCCATGAAAATTCTATAATCTTCAATAATCTTTTTCCTAAACGGATCCATTACTTGATTATCTGGAATTGGGGTACCTAAATAGTTTACATTTGGAGGCCAATTATAAATATTATCCAGACTGTCTGGGATTGGTGTTGGTCTTTTCCAATGCTCTTCTTCGACATGGGAAGAAAACCAAACATGAAAAATTACCAATAAAAACAAGCAAAACAGAATAATAAAAGGATATTTTAAGTCCTCTTTGTTCACCATTTTATTTACCAGGAAGTATTGCTTTGATTAAAATCTTAATTGGTAACACAACCAGTAATTTTATAGGGAATAGAATTATATTGAAAATAAACATTTTAAATTTGTTGTTTAGATACTAATATATTATACCTAAAATGCTAAATTTATTTTATTTTTGATACTTACTATTTATATGTGTCAGATATCTAAAAATATTAAAGATATACAGTATCAATAAATCAACTTCAAATGATCTTGACACCACTTATTTAAAGTGCAATGATATTAAGGTGATTTTTAATGATATATAGTATCAAAATGGAGTAAAATATGAAGTTAACAGCTTATAGTGTTAAATTAAAAAAAGTAGTGGAGATTGCAAACCCACAAATAGTAACAATGAAAAATGGTAGAAAAGCAGTTCAAGGTGTTGCTGCAGAAGACCCTTCTTCAAAAGTTTTTAGAATTTTAAGTGATAAAGACGTTGCTGAAGTAGAAAAGCAAATAGGATAAACACTTTTTATTTATCGTATTTAGGCTAATTGTTTTGCAATATGCTTCCGTGAAATATGAGCCTTAAATACAAGAGGTTGAGGAACATGGGTATTTTCCTCAACCTCTCTTTTTTTAACAATCGTCTAAAACAAAGAATTAGGATGGATATGCAATGTTTAGAAATTTATTGGGAATAGAATTATCTCAGTTGAGATTTGCTTTAATGTGCTCATATGTTGGAGGGATTCTTTTAATGGCCACAGGCTTAATTTTTGCTTTACCTTCTATTTTCATAGAATTTACAAATGATGCACCAGATTTTAGTACATTTGCGTGGATTTTGGTTGTAGTTGGAGTAGCAAGAATAATTTCTACTTATTTTTATGCAATGGGTAAAAAGTTTTTTTATTACATAATTATTGGATTAAGCATACTGAAAATAATTGAGATACCTGCTGCAGTTATAGGTGAATCCATTGGTTTTGTTATTTGGTATGTTCTACTTACTGGAATAATTGAATTGCTATTACTTTTGAACATATTTAGTAAAAATGCGCGTGAAGAACATTCTGAAATAAATTAATATTTGGTGGAGCTGAGGGGGATCGAACCCCTGACCTCATCGCTGCCAGCGATGCGCTCTCCCAGCTGAGCTACAGCCCCAAAATTATGGTACAAAATTAAATTATAGATTATTTTTATATAATAATCAGAAAAATAAAGGAAGGAAAAAATGTCAATGTTAGATTTAAATACAGCCCAAAAAATTATAGAAGGAGCCCAAAAAAAATCCAATGAGTTATCAGCTAATTTTTGTATTAGTATAGTTGATCCTAGAGGAGACCTGATTATGTTTGTTCGTGAGGATGGAGCTCCTTGGAGAAGTGTATTTATAAGCCAAGGAAAGGCAGCAGCTTCTGCAGCTTTTATGCAACCAAGCGGTAAACTTGCCGAAGGTGGTCCTAATCCTATACATCAGGGATTAATGGCTATGCTTGGAGGCAGAATGATACCTGGTCAAGGAGGATTACCAGTTTATGAAGGTGATACTATTATTGGAGCTGTAGGTGTTAGTGGGGGAACTCCTCAAGAAGATGAAATTATTGCATCTGCAGGTATAAGTTTTGCAGGAAAAAGCTCTTCTTAGAGTTAAGTTATATAAGCCTAACGCTTCTTCTAAACAGCCAACATATTACGAATATTGCAGATGATGATAATGCCATTGCTGGACCTGATGGTAAGTTTAGGTAGAAGGATAGATATAACCCTGAAATTGAAGCTAGAATACCAAAGATTGAGCTAACTAAAATTGCACTTTGAAAGTTTTTAATTATCAATTTTGCAGCAGCAGCAGGAGTTATTAGCATACTTATAACAAGTATAATTCCCACTGATTGTAATGCTCCAATTACAGCTAAAGATAATACGACTAAAAATAAATTATCATATAGTTTAGTCTTCAAACCTGTCACCTGAGCTCCTATTGGGTCAAAACTTAGATATAGAATTTGTTTGTAAAAAATTAATATAGTTGAAATTGTAATAAGAGATAAAATAATTGTGCTTATTACATCTCCTCTTGAAACACCTAGTATTTGTCCAAACAATATATCTTCTATGTTTAAGGTAGTAGCTAAGTTATACCTTTTTAGAAGAATAATACCAACTGCAAAAAAAGTAGAAAATACAATTCCAATTGCAGTATCTTCTCCTACTGTTGATCTAGAGATAATATAACTAAGTGTTACAGCTATAATGATAGCTGCTGGAATTGCAGATAAAAAAACACTTGCGCCTAAAACAGCTCCTATTACTAAAACTGGAAGACTTGCATGTGCAATAGCATCTCCCATAAATCCTAGATTTCGGTTTATAACGAAAGATCCAATCATAGGAAGAGATATACCAACAAAAATTGAAATCAGGAATGATCTAATCATAAATGAGTATGAAAATGGTTCAAGCAAGCTTTCAAACATTAGTTTTCACCATGACTACCTAATTTGTGATTTTGAAACATTGTTCCGTGGTTACCATATAATTCAGAAAGAACATCTTGAGTGAAAACTTTTAATGGATCTCCGTATGCGCAACAATGCCTATTGAGACATAGTACTTCATCAAATCTGTCTGCAATATTATTTATATCATGAGTAGCTATCATGATAGTTTTTCCTGAATCCTTTAACTTTCTCAATACTTCAATTAGGCTTATTTGAGATCCAATATCTACACCGCTAAAAGCTTCATCAAGTAATAGAATATTTGCCCCTTGAGCTAGAATTTTAGCCAATAAAACTCTTTGTTTTTGTCCCCCTGACATCTCGTCAACACGATTATCTATTTGATCATAAAGGCCAACATCATTAAGGCACTCTTCGATTAAGTTATTATTTTTTTTACTAATAAAAGGAATGCTAGGAAAATTTTTAGTAATCCCTAAACCAACTACTTGCCTAGCTGAGAGAGGGAAATTCCAATTTAAGTTTTCATTTTGAGGAACATATCCTATATTTCCATTACATTTGGTAACGTCTTGACCATTGATTTCAATCGAACCTTTAGTAATAGGAATTAGACCAGTAATAGCATTAAACAAGGTAGTTTTGCCACCTCCATTTGGACCTACAACAGCTATGAGGCTATTTTTATTTACAGAGAAACTTACATCATCCAAGATTAATGTTTCTCCAATTTCTACGCAACATGAATTGGAGATTATTGTATTATTTACCAAATTCTACCTCTCTCTAATTTTGTGGTTCTTATGGAGAGTTTAATAAGAACCACAAAATTTATACTATGACTACATTGTAAATGAAATAACTTTTTTTTAATTTTCAAATTCTAATAAGTATTTAACTTTATAGAAATTGAAAGCCTTTCTTAAATTGTTGTAAGTTTTTTTACCAATAAATTCCTTCACTACCTCCAGGTAGGTCCCTGCAAAGTATTTTCCATGATGATCAGGATTATTTCCATTGTAATTTATCACATGAGACATTTCATGAGCAACAAATAGAGCTGTTCTAGTATTAGGAGCCGGCAAGCAGATTTTAGTGGCAGTGGCATAGGGTATGTTATTCTCATCCGTTACCAGTTTAGGAGGAGCAATCTCAGCCCATTGAGAGATTTTATTAACCAAATCTTTGACTTCTTTAATAGTCATCATTTGCTCTTCCCACAAACAAGCATCCTCAGCACAATACAACCGCTTCCTTTGATAGTCTCTTGCATTCGCATTAGGAATATCTCCTATCCAATTTTTTTGCAAAGGTTTTTCCTATACATTATTTGTCTTTTTTATCATGGTCATCATCATCATGATCGTGTCCGTCATGGTCATCATCATGGTCATCATCATCTTTATGCTTATCATGATCATGTCCAGCATGATCGTCATCAACTTCTTTTGGAAGGTTATCTACAATGATTGTTACATTGTTATTCATCCAATCAACATATGATTGATTTTCTTGAAGCGTTTCTACCCATAATCCTGAAACTAAACTAATTCCAGTTTCTTGTTCTATGACCTCACTATATTGACTTGAAGATTCTGCTTCTAAAAACATAACTTCAATATGATTTTTTTCTATAACATCTATAGCTTTCTTTAAGCTTTGTGGAGTTATTCCGTCTTCAGAGTTCAAACTAGGAATTATAGTTGTTAGTACCTCAATACCATATCGGGCTTCTAAGTAACCCAGAGCTTCGTGAGTAGTAATAATTTTCCTGTTTTCGGCAGGAATAGTATCTATCATTGCTGTCACACTTGCATCAAGAGCTTCTAATTTCTGAACATAATCAGATGCTGCAGACTCATAGCTACTTTGATTTGTGGTATCAAATTTTACTAGCTCATCTTTAATCACTTCTACAGCCATAGACACTCTTATAGGATCGAACCAAAAATGTGGATCATATATGCCGTGATCATGCCCTTCGTGCCCATCATGTCCGTCGTGATCATCATGCCCTTCGTGGTCGTCATGGTCG
>CEUM01014400.1_pt1 | contig 72197 bp, 37 predicted proteins | sample 356421 | NCBI WGS metagenome assembly CEUM01 (sample SAMEA2622716, study PRJEB7988) | marine metagenome | biome: marine biome (ENVO:00000447); feature: surface water layer (ENVO:00002042); material: "saline water (ENVO:00002010), including plankton (ENVO:xxxxxxxx)" | depth 5 m
TTTCTTGATTTACAACTTAAGCTTCGAATCCGATTCGATTGAGTTATCTGATAGTTGGAATATTGACAATAAAAGAAATAACATTCTCTTTATCCTTGGTGATCTCACGGATTAACTGTGAGATTTCGTAGACGTCTGCATCTACTTCCATGCTGACTAATTCGCTGTCGATGTATTTACATTCCCTCTCAATCAACTCACCCTTCAAACGCCCGGATACTAAGATCCCGCAATCTGCGGCGTTGGCTGCCGAAAGAAGCAGATGCAACTTTTGTTGAATTCCTCGTTCTTTCGCCAGCTGCGAATCAACCGTTAGCGTACGCCCAACGACTTTGGGGGTTTCAGTAGGAAATCTCAGAAGAAATTCCTGTAACGCATCTTTGTCCTTGGTCGTAATCTTTTGAAAGCGGTGCGAATCGTCTAAGAATTCCACCAATGACTTTTTAGAGCCATCAGCACCGAATCCGAATCCACTGACGCGAGTACCGAACGCATCATACACAAGTCGCTCATTCAGTCCTCTTAACTGCGCCGCCTTAGTAGGTTGTCTAATCAAGCCGGTAAATCCAGTTGAGCCTGCTCCGCTGGGGCGTTTATGACAGTCAACGCAGCGGAATTGGTTTTTTCCTTCACGAGCAATACCGAGACGAGTCTTAAAAATAGCTTCTCCCTGAATTGCCAATTCAGTCATGGCTCGTGGATTGGAACCAAAACGAATACTTTGCATGTAATCAGCAAATAGCTGCATATCTTCTTCTGAAAGTTTCTCGCCTCCCATTAGATTAGGAAAGGTGCCGTTGAATGAGGCTAATCCTGGACGATCTGCTCGCCAATGGAAGATTCGCTCTCCGCTGAGGCCTCGCAGTGTTTGAGTCATTAATGCCCCCTTCATAGGATGCAGTGGGTTCACACTACCGTTATTAAATAACTCACCTCCGGGATCTCCGAGATCCCATGCCAGCCCATCTCTGTCTCCATCGATATGACAAGAAGCACAGGAGACCGTGCCATTGCCCGACAACTTGGCGTCATAAAGATATCCACGGCCTTCTCGAATGTAGTCGGGGGTCGGGTCGGTCATCCAGAGTTCGGACAGGGAATTCGATTTTTCCACATCGACGATCGAAATACTATTGGTCAACCGATTTAGTACATAGAGTACGGACTCTGAGGAATGTAAAGCCAATGCCCGAGGGCCCCGTTTATTTCTAGTATTCAATTCACCGCCTTCACTATCGCCAATTTCGATTCTGGCAAGGAAGTTGCCAGCAGCGTCTAGGACTCCCACTCGATCCGTTCCAAACGACGTCACAAAAGCCCGAGAACCTGCGCGGTCAAATAGAATATCGGTAGGTTGTGCGATCGCTTGTTTCAAGGCGATAGGGTTGGGGAAGAGAGAGTAATCCAGTCCCGGGTTCAAATCAACAATCTGAGGGTCTGCTTTGGTCGATTGTAGAATTGTGATTTGATTGTCTACGACATGCCCACGCAATGCGGGTTCGAATCGAACAAGATTGCGTGCATCGGTGTTAGCAATCCAAAGGTCACCGTTCGCTGGATTTTCAGCCAAGTTAAATAGTATCGTCCCAATATGCTTGAACGCTCGAGTTACTTTGAGTTCAGCAACATTGATTTCGAATATATCTTCGTCTGTTGGCACGGCACCTACAAACTCCTTCCAATCTCCGTCGGTCGTACTAACAATGACTCCCTGATCCGGTGCCAGCGGCAATTCGGTATTGGAAGGCTGAGGAGGCTTGGGGGCAGCATCGTGCGGAATAACCGTAGTTTGATTCCCCGAACGGTGAACAGCGACCCAGACTTTATCACCGTCCCGACTTACCAGTAAACTTCTTGGGTCATTACCAGCAATCGAAATAGTCTTAATGACTGCATTCTTTTCAGTATCAATCACCTCAATGGAACGCTCTGTCATTGACGAAACAAATGCCCTGACTGGATCACCGGCAAAAACAAGATCTCCGGGACGATCCCCTACCTGAATGGTTGCGGTGACGACGGCTCGGTCTAAGTCGACCACACTAATCGAATCCGAGACATGGTTTACAACCCAAATCTGGCCAGTCGCATTTAGCTCTGCCACAGACACTGGTTCTAGCCCTACTGGGATTTCGGAAACCAACGCCGGGTTGAATGGATCTTTGAGAGAATACACCGCAAGGGAATTTGCGGGGGTGTTCACCGCGACTAAGTGAGCGCCGTCTGTGGTAATTAGGATTGAGTGGGCGTGCGGGCTTTCAAAATTAGCATAGTTTACATCCGCGCCTTCACTAACGGTAACGCTGTCAAAAAACGCGAGAATAAAAAATAGAAAACAAGAAGCTACTTTCATGGCCAGTTCAATCTGTAAGAAGTGAATAGGGCTCTTTGTAACGCAGCCTCTATCTGGATTTCCCAACTACCTTAGATGGGCGGAAGTCCCAGTTTAAGTAAGGCATTCCTTTCGCGGATGAAGTCCAAACAGACTGCCCACCTGCGGTATAGGATACGACGGCTTCCACACGCGGGGCCCGATAAATTCCCTTAGGTTTTTCAGCGAGTCTCCAGCCACCAGCTTCCGGCATGGAATCCAGAAAGACTTCAAATCCATAAGGAAGGTCACCTTCCCACTTTCGTCCATCTTCAGTCTCCCCACCATTAAAGGCGAATTCGATAAAGATCGCATCCTTCCCGTTGTATGCAAACGGCTCATCAAATTGAAAGTTAAGGCAATTCTGAGGGCCACCCCATTCTGCTGGCTTTAAAGCAGGGTACCCTTTGAGTGTAGGAAAACTCCATGCTTTATTGAATACAACGGTAGGTTCACTTTGCAGCTCGTACTCTCTAGAGGAGTTATACTTGATTGAACTCCAATTGCCATGGGCGACTTTGATGGTGATATTGTCCCAAGTCCGACCAATGGTATTGTGTTCTCGATAGTCTAATCGAAATGAGAGTCCGTGGATCAGGCGAGGTTCTCCCTTATGACTGTTATCCATAAAACGGTGAGTCGCTTCGGCAGCCCATCCAAAGAAACCACATGCAACCGGCCCCTCTTTATCGTCACCCGTCGAAGTCATTGGCAGTACTTTTTGTAACCGCTTCTGTTCTTCAAGCGAGTCGACCTTGTAGTCCTTGCCATTGATACCAGGCTTTGCAAAACCAGATTTCTGTTTCACAACAGAGTTATAAAGAATAGTCGCTTCTGCTTTGGTTAGTTTGCCGGATTCAACTAACTCTGCCAGCTTCTCGATAAAATCAGCATAGGCCTGTTTGGTGAAATCCGCTTTACCATTGCCTTCAGGTTTCGCAATTGGTTTCCCCGGCTTGGCGTCTTTGGCGAAGAGAGCCTTATATTTTTGCTGAGCCTCTTGTTCAGTAATCTTACCTGCTTTCACAGCGGCTTCGATTTGAGCTTTGATTTTGTCCAGATCGTAATCTGCTTTGCTCTGTTTAGTTACGATAGTTTTGGATTCTATATTCTTAGCTGATGATTTCTCTTTAAGCGTTGAATCCTGACCTTGAGTCGAGGAACAGAAAACGACGCTTATATATGCAGCAAAGGTCATCCAAACAATAATGGCCAACTTGGAAAGACTCAAATTCATATTTAATTCCATACATTCGACTGAAACTTGTACCACCCGCTTACTAATAAGATACCTACTGTCCCACGTACAACAACCTCGATTGGATAGAAGCCTATTTTTTTAAAACGGTAATCTGAAGAGTCGTTACCCCAATAGCCAATACGTTGCTTCTGATACACTCGCTTAAATTCTTATATCAATTCGACCGTAATTAATTCACAATGGGTTGATAACAGAGTGCAAACGATTAGGCACATAGAATCTAATCGACTTACTTCTATAGGCAAACTCACTCACAGTGTCTTCTCAATTTTTAATAATCACGACATTGCTTAAGACCATCTCCTTTGCAAAAACAATCTTGGGGCACTCGAATACTCCTCAATTACAATGCAGTTTCCTCGAACGAATCGACTTTATTCTATCGTCTCCGAAATTATCTCGGCAGATCACCGAAGCAGCCGTAAAACGCAACGAGCCCGTTCTGGAAATCATCAGCGATCACTACTCTATTGTCACCAAATTCAAATTAATGTCTCCTTAACACTCGCCCATGCCTGACAACCACGACATCGAATTCTTTCAACGCGAAATTGATCCGTTCCTACCGGACAGGATTTATGATGCTCATACACACGTGTGGAAACCTGAGTTCTATCCCTTTACCGATGAAGCGGTGGATTGGAGCCGTTACCAACAGGCGATGAAGCAAATCCATGGTGATCGTCCTACCAATGCCATGTTCATTCCCTTTGTAGGCAAGGAACAGCTTGAGTATCAGTTACAGGCAAATGAATGGGCTGCAGAGCAAGTAAAGGCTCATCCCAACAATCGCGGGAATTTCTTTGTTACACCAAATGACGACCCGGACTGGATTCTCGAACATGCAAACCGACTGGGGCTTACTGGTCTGAAATGCTACCATACCATGTCAGACGTCACTCCGACCTGGGAAGCAGACATTCAGGCATTTCTACCCGAAGACCAGGTCAGGCTTTGTCACGAACAGGGTTGGTTTATCACGCTTCATATTGTGAAACAACGAGCGTTAGCCGATCCTTCCAATATCGAATGTATTCGCTATTACTGTGAGAAATATCCCGACATGCAACTCATACTCGCGCATTCTGCACGAGCATTCCAACCCAGCCATAATCTGGAAGGGCTTCCAAAACTACAAGGGTTACAAAACCTCTGGTTCGATAGCAGTGCCAATTGCGAACCGATGGCGCATCTGGCCATTTTGAGACTTATGGGACATGAGCGTTTTATGTATGGGTGTGACTATCCAGTTAGTCATATGAGAGGCCGTAGTTTAGGAGTATCTGACTCGTTCCTCTGGCTCTATGAAGACACTCCGGTCTGGGGAGAAAAACACCTCAAGATCGATCCAGTTTTGGTCGGTCTGGAACACCTACGCTCTCTAAAATTGGCATGTTGGGCAGAACGACTCAATGACAATCAGGTCGAGGACATATTCTGGAACAATGCGGCCAGACTATTTCATGTCGACTAAGCGGAGAAGACTTTTTGTAATTCGAGAGGGGCTAGTCTTTATACGCCTCTTTCAAAAGCTGAGCCCACGCCACGAATTTATTGTCCTTGTCGCGTATGATCTCGCCCTGACTTGTCTCAGGAAATTCGAAAAATCCCTGCCCTGTTTTTAATCCCAGATTTCCACAGTCTACCATCTCGTCAAGAACTTGCGGCAACTCAGCATCACTACGAATTTCCGGAGCCAAAACCTGATAGACTTTGGCCAAAATATCCCAACCACCAAAGTCCCCAACTCGCATAGGTCCGACGGCAGCCCATCGCAATCCCAGGCTTCCCCTCACGGCAATGTCTAAGTCTTCTGCAGAAATGACTCCTCTTCCAACCAGATCAAGCATTTCACGGAACAACGCCACTTGGAGCCGATTCATGACAAACCCTGGTAGTTCCTGATGAATTCGCACTGGCTGCTTTCCAATGGATTGGAGCAGGGACATGGTTTGTTCAATCGTTTGTTCAGACGTTTGCTGTCCTGGAATCACTTCAACTACGGGAATCACATGAGGTGGATTAAACCAGTGAGTGTTGATAGCTCGGTCTGGATACTTCAACTGGCTTGCAATTTCTGTCATCGGGAAGCTGGAAGTATTACTTGCTAACAGTGTGTCCGGAGCGACTAACTCTTCACAACGCGCAAACAACTCTTGCTTCATTTGCAGGTCTTCAGCAATCGCTTCAGTAATGAATTGGGAATCGACTAGGACCTCGGACTCAGTCGTACAGCATTGGATTCTTGAAAGTAGGGCATCGATATTCACTTGATCGATGACACCTAGGTCCTGCATCGTTGCTACATTCGCCGCGATGCGTTGATGCAGTTGAAGTACTGCCTGAGAGTTTTCATCAAATGCTTTGACTTGATAACCAGCTAAAGCAAATGTCTGAACTATTCCATGGCCCATGGTGCCAAGGCCGATTACACTGACCGCATTTTTTGATGAATCTATTGTCATGGAAGGTCATTACCTTAGTTGTATTATGGCATCATCGTATCAAGAGCAGGCACTGCAATCATATCCATTAAGAATCGCTGCCTTTGTGAACCAATGATAGGAACTGTCGCCTTCGAGGCAGCTGGCGGACGTTTTGGATTATATACCTTTGGGCGATACTGTCCTAAACTCGAACTGATTTCGCCATCAGTTACATAATAGGTCGCCTTGACGAGATATTGTGAAGAGGACTCGACCAATGCCAGCGTGTTTTCAAGCAAACCGAAAGTGTCAACAACGTGTTGGTTCGCATCAGCGTTAAATGCCGACAGGCCGGACAGATAAATAGACTTGCCATGATTAATTCTACAAACACGACTAAACACTGGTGATGCACTTAGGTTGGGTGGCGTCAAATACTCAACGACCTCTTGCTGTTGATCTGCTGCACCGCCCCAACCAATTAGCTCAATTTCCACCGGCACGGACTGAGAGGACTGCCACTGCACAAATACGATTGGTGGCTCGCTTCCTTTACCAAATGTCTCCGTCACAGCCTGCTGTACGTATTCTCCGTCGTGCATCTTCGTTAGGAACACTTTGATCGCAACCACATCCTCTGTTTCACGATTCAGGAATCGCAAAGTGTCGAGTAAACCTTCGAGCGTCTTTTCCGTAGCCTTTCGCAGGTTTTCGTCTCGGGCTGCCTGTCCAGAAATATAGATCCGTTTACCTTCTGGAAGAATCCGAGCAACATCCTTGTCTTCCCTAATTACCTTAACACCCCTTTTGAAATCTGATGATGTCGTTTTGCCGGCGGCCACAAAATCCAATGCCACCTCAGTACGATTTGGAAGTGGCGTGACAACTGCACACACAGCAGGACGACGGGTATCTGGGAATCTCTCCAAAATGTCTGCTTCAAATACCGCCAATCGTTCAGGACTAATTGCGTAAAGATTTAACTTTACGATCGATGAGGTATCGGAACGACTCTTTTTTAACAAAGCCTGAACACGCTGCCACAATTGCTCAGTATCCGTACTCCACATTTGGGATGAATGGAGCAAAGGGCAATCGTCAATGACTACCGCTGAGACTGAGTCTGCTCCACCCGCTACGAATTTTGGGCTTTGTGCAATACTAGCTGACTGGAGCGCAAGCGGGAGTATAAACAGCAGTATCATTCCGGGGGTAAGTTGACGCATGCAAACACCAATTCGACTCTTTGGGATAATGCAAGAGATCGCAATGACCGCCGTTCGGAGTTCTCTCCATGGCTATCCAACAACATCTACCCCTATATTAAAAGCGATGTACTTGGTGTCTTCCAGTCATAAAGTCGATGCCGGGCTTATACAGCCACCTTTTGAAAGGGCATCAAAGGTCAGATGACTAGGTAGCAAACAACTGCGATGGATCTTTGAAGGCCTTAAACTCTAGAGCATTTCCACTGGGATCCAGAAAGAACATAGTCGCCTGTTCCCCAACTTGTCCTTCAAACCTAATACAAGGTTCAATGACAAATTCAATCTGATGCTGTTTCAGACGATCAGCAAAGTCATGCCATTGCTGCCACTCTAAGACGACGCCGAAGTGTGGAATGGGTACATCATGCCCATCGACAGGATTGGTACTGCGTTCTATTTGCAAACCATCCTTTTGGTGAATGACGAATTGGTGGCCAAACAGATCAAAGTCGACCCAACGCGTATCCGATCGTCCTTGCGTACAGCCGATCACTTCCTTATAGAATTGTCGAGCGACGGTAACGTCATGTACGGGAACAGCTAGATGGAAAGGTTGCATGGGAAGAACTCGTCGAGGGGTACTATAAGGCCAATGATTCGCTAGAGTCTATTTTACGGAGAATAAGACTCGTGTGGACTTAAGTTAACGCGGCGAGACCCACTTTAATTTGGAGCCAGATTGCTGGCTTGTACTGGCCGGAGCCACACTTGTCACTCTCGAAGAAGTTGTGGAATGGTTGGAAGCCTGCAAGATGACGGGCTGAGGTTGATTCACTGCTCGTGGGCGACTGACCTCCGTCTTCCCATTGTCGTCCTGATGAATAACACGTGAGAAGCTTGCCAAATTGGGGCTGCCGTTGGGTTGTACGTTCGCTGATAAGTTCCGACTTTTATGTCTGGAAGTCCAACCATCTCCGAGCTGAGTTCTTGAGTTCGTAGATGCTTGCTCAGCATTGACCACCTGTAGATTCCCAGTCTGAGGATTGCTAGGTGCCTGCTTAAGCTCCGGCTGATATCCGATAGGCACAAGTTTTTCATCGTTAACTGTAGTGTTACTCACCAATGACTCGGATGTTCTCGGATTCGTTGACACAATTACCTGATTGAGCTCAGTGTCTGTTTGGAAGGGAGCAATACTAGGACTTCCTTTTCCAACCCAGGCTACCCAATTTTTTTGCAGGTCGGAGGCATTGTCGAATGGATAATACTCATCGATGGCCGCATCCCAATCGCCATCGTGCATCGCTCGCTCCAGAAACTTAATAAAGGTCTTCTTGCCTCGATATGCGATCAGATACTGGCTGACAGAGAAACCCTGAGAATACAGCGTCATAATATCCCGAGGATATTCTTTCATCCGCAACATCTGATTGAATGGAATACCACGATTTGATGTTAGGTAACGAATCAGAAGTGAATGTTGCTTTTTCTTTTCCGAAGAGTGCTCGACGGTTGTGCACGCCCCTTCATCTGCCCAACGTGGAAGTGGCCGGCCGAAGTGTGTTGCAAACACTGCATGACTGATTTCATGGGGCAGCACAGAGTCTAGGATTCGCTGGCGCGTGCCCTGTAGGGTCATCTGCCACTGTTGCGGAATATTGTCGACGAAAACGAAGCTTGTCACGCCACCTGCCCCCAGATGTCCTGCCGCATGGACACGAATAGGAATAGGAAATTGCCAGGGTTGCAATTGATACCCCAGCCATTGATCCGCAAGTTGCTTCCTAAACTGTTCAGCGGCCACAGCGACTTCGCGAGCCATCGTCGGATTCGCCGCTGTCACAATGAAATTCTGAGTTCTATAACTTGCTCCCATTACAGAACAAGCAAGCACTGCTATGGCAAGTGCTATTGGACGCGCATCCATGCCTAACCCCTTACGCTTCCCTGCGTCTTTTGTCTGCGCCTGACTTAGTGATACATCCTGTATCTCAGACTTCGGCCATTAGACCTCGGAATTCGGTTTTGAGCCTATACCAATTTGGGGGATTCCGGGCGCAGAGGGAAAAAATGACATACTTAGATTAAGTACGGATCAGTACTAATCCAGATTCAAAAGAGGGGCGTGGGGATAGTCTGGTTAGCTAAAGTTGCAAGAATTTCGGCATTACCTTCGGGAAACGCGTATTCAGCCAACAATTCTCGTTCAATCCATCGGAATTCGTTTTGCAGCTCAGCTCTCCCCACCGGCACGCAAGCAACAAAGTTCAATTCCACACTAACATGATCATAATGATGGATTGTCATCGGATAGAACCCAACGGCGCGGACTTCGATCCCAGCCTCTTCGTTACATTCTCGAATTGCAGCGGCGATAACGGTTTCACCTAGCTCAACTTTCCCACCGGGAAATTCATTCAAGCCGTTCAGAGAATCGTCAGAACATCGAGGCCCAACAAGAAAGCGACCGTTGTCCTCAACGACAGCGATCGCAATCTTTTTAATCTGACTCATGATTAGCCTGATTCAGCCAACGTGTTAGGTGAATACTCTGCTAGCTACCACTTTGCAGTTCACGGACTTTATCGAGCAATCGTCCCGGAGAGCCCATGGCGTTGTATCCACCATCAATATGAAGGACTTCTCCTGTAATTCCATCGGAAAAGTCTGAGAGCAGAAAGGCGCCACTTCGCCCTACCTCGTCGTGGGTAATATTTCGACAAAGTGGAGCGATATCCTGATACATGGTCAGCATCTCACCTACGCCAGCAGCACTTCCGGCAAGTGTTTTGAGCGGACCTGCACTCAACGCATTCACTCGAATCCCTCGGGGGCCAAAGTCGTATGCGAGGTATCGGACTGCTGCTTCGAGCGCTGCTTTACAGATGCCCATGACGTTATACCCAGGCACGCACTTTTCACCACCGAAATAGGTCATCGTGGCGATAGCTCCATTATCCTTTAGGATTCCTTTAGCGGCATTCGCAACGGCGATCAGACTGTAAGCACTGATCTCCATCGCCATTTTGAATCCTTCTCGGCTAGTTTCGACCGTATCTCGATTCAAGTCATCACGGTCGGCGAAGGCAATCGAATGTAAAACAAAGTCGATTTCGCCGAATTCCTGCTTTGCTGTTTCCATGACCGAGGCAATATCCTGATCATCCTGGACATTCATTGGTACGACGAATTTTGTCTGTTCCGGATATTGATCTGTGCACTTTGTGACGCGACGACGATTCTTTTGTTTTTCATCATCTGGACGATCCGGGAGATGAGTAAAACCTACTTCTCCGCCTTCTTCCATAACAGTTTTGGCAATAGCCCAGGCAATGGATCGATCATTTGCGACACCCAGTACTAGACCTTTCTTACCGTCGAACAATCCCATTAAAAACGTCCTCTATTTGAATTATGATTTGATAGCTTATTTGAGTCTTGATGTTTAGGATACTCGGAATTCCATAAACGTGTAACCCAGATAACGGTCGGCACTCACTACCCCTGATAAGGATTACGTGAAAAATATCTCGATGACAAAATAAAACACCGGTGCAGCAAAACAGAGTGAATCGATGCGATCCAAAATTCCGGCATGCCCTTGAATCAAAGTGCCAAAATCCTTCACTCCACGATCGCGTTTAATCGCTGACATCGTAATCCCGCCGGCAAATCCACAAATCGAAATGACGACAGCGATCACTGCAGCTTGCCAAAACGCAAACGGTGTCACCCAGGAAAACAATGCCCCCAACAACGCGGAACTCGCTGCTGCGCCGATGACACCTTCCAGCGTACGACTGGTGTTAATCCGGTCAGCGATTACATTGCGACCAATTAACTTACCCCATCCAAACTGAAGTACATCATTTAACTGTGTGATCAACACGAAAAAGAACAATAGCCCTTTCTCTTTGTTGTTGTTGTCATTCCAAAGTTCTTCACTGCCATCAACGAATGTCTTAATATCTAAATAAAGCAAAGCGGGAGCGAAGCTAAGCGCGTAAACACAAATTAGGATACCGATCAGGATCTTTGCCGACCGCTCCAAGTACCTCTTTTCATCATTGGCTAATGCAATGCGAGTGGGAACAAACAGTGCAGCTAGCAGCGGCAGAATCACCTTAAATAACTGATGGTCATCATGAACCCCTACCAATACAAACTGTAGTGGAGTAAACACGACCAGCACCCAAAACAACGCACGATGGTCTCCGCGTCGCGTAGGCGTCATCGTAATGAATTCGCGTAAGGCCCAAAATGCAATGAGACCAAACAGTACGACTGTTCCGGTTTTCCCGATCACTAATCCAGCGATCAAAATGGCACACATAAGCCACCAGGAACGAATGCGTTGATTAAAAGAACGGACGATCGCTGAGTTGAATCTCTCTTCAGAACTTCGTTCCAGCAACTTCCCAATAAACGAACCAATGATCAGCAAGACCATCACCGCCGCGATCAGCCACGCGGTGGGTTCGTCAAACGGCAATATGAAATCCGTCGTTTGTTCCAGAAAACCAAACACAAAGGGAGACAGAATCTTTAGCAGCATTACTCTTCGTCATCCCTCAATTTGATGATGGCCTCACGGGCCCTGTTCAGAAACTGTTGTTTCGATTCCCCATGCTCCAACCAAATGGGTGCACCAATCGTGATGTTACTCAAAAGCGGCACGGGTAAAACCTCCCCTCTGGGAAGGATACGGTTCATATTATCTAAATAGACCGGTACCAACTCGAGATCCGGACGCTTCTTTGCTAAATAATAGAGACCACTTTTGAATTTGTTCATTTCCTCTTTGGCATTACGACTGCCTTCCGGGAAAATAATCAGGCTGTATTTATCATCCATTTCACGGATCATGAGATCCACTGGACTTTGATGAACTTTGACTTCACGACGATCGATTAACAATGCATTAAACGCGCTGGCCACATGACGACGCAACCAACCTTTTTCCCAATAGTCTTTGGCTGCTACTGGCCGAGTTAACTGCCGCACGTCATTTGGTAGGCCAGCCCAGAGTACCAACGCGTCCAAGTGGCTGGTATGGTTGGCAAAATAAATCCGCTGACACGTATCCGGAGTCGAGTCTTTCCAACGCACGGTGTATCCGCTAATGACCTTGGCGGTTGCTACAAGCAGTTTACTGGTAAGTTGCATAATCTACTGATCCGGTCGTTCGAGTATTCAATTATTCTAATAAAACGTGTAAAAACAAGTACTATAGAACAGGCACGAATCTTCACAATCCGTATGGTTTCCAGCAACCTTTTCCTATGACCAAAGCTATTGTTATTACTATTGACCAGCTGGGAGCCCGCTTCCTTTCCCTTTATGGAAACACCTGGAATCCCACACCAGCCTTCGATCGACTAGCGGCTCGTGGACTTACCACGGAATTTTGCCTGAGCAGTTCCACGAGACTAGAGACCGGTATGGGAAGTCTGTTTTCAGGAGAACACCCACTGGCAACATCGCATCCTACAAGCTTGTTGGCAATGTTGGAGCAACAGGGACGCACCAGCCTTCTTATCCAGGAAGGCAATTCACTTTCAGCCATATCCGACTGCCAAAATTTCACCGAAATTCAAAGCTTGCCATTTGGCAGTACGGATCAGGTCGCTGAGTCGCTTGAACAGACCTCGATAGCTCAGTTTATCGGGCTCACATTGGAGACTCTGGAACAGCAACTGGACCATGACTTGATTTGGATCCATCACGCAGGACTGGGAATCACATGGGATGCTCCGATGGAGTATCGTGAGCAGTTCTTTGCGGAGGAGGATCCTGATGTCTTAGAAATCACGTCACCACCATTTGGTCCGCTTATGGATGCAACCGATCCAGATGAGGTCATGCAAATCGTTCATGCCTATGCAGCTCAGGTCAGTGTTCTGGATACCTGTCTAGGACTCTTAATCGATCAGCTTGAAGCACTTACCGCTCAAACTGGTGAGGAGACATTACTGATTCTTACGTCACCTCGAGCATTACCGCTTGGGCATCATGGCGGAGTCGGATATGCTGCCTCTCGCCCAGCCACCGATCAATTACATGTCCCTTGTCTGGTATGTCGGCTTGATCTGCAGCCTTCAGCAATCGCTCCTGTTCGCATGACTGAACTACGTCAAACTGAAGCTGTCTTTGCAACACTGGTGGAGTGGCTGACAGAGAATCACTCGCCAAATCCGATAGCACAGCGTTCCCTTTTGTCTAACCTCCTGGCACCAGATCAGATCACCCCTGAACCTCAGGACCAAATCACCATCTCGATCTTTGAAGACGAGTCTCTTGGCATTCATACGCCAGCTTGGTTTGCCATTGCATATCCTGATACATCCTATGAGCTCTATGTAAAGCCAGATGACCGTTGGGAATCTAATCCAATCGCCAATCGCCGAAAGGACATTCTGGAGGTGTTTAAAGAGTTATTCCCTCGTGCCGCCGAGATTGCCAGCGAGCCTGTAAAAACAGGGGAAACTCTGCAAAATCAACTCAATCGCTAAGACAGATTGGACTATTCTCTTAAGTCCCTAAATAGCTATAATCCCGCATTCACATCGCAATGATTTTCACTTCCGAACTGAAGTGTTTTTTTCGTGAGAAGCAGGGAGGCTAGCACAACGTGCAATTTCGTCGGAAATTCTTTCTGATCACAATGCTGTTGTTATGTTTCATAACAACGCTTCCGGCAACTGCGCAATCCACTCCACTCACCCCGCCTGCTTTGTCTCCAATGCAAAATGCTGCGGGATTCCCCAACGGTATGATCTCTCCGACCGATGGCAATGTCGCACTCGCTGGACTACGGTCACCCCGTTCGAGTTCGCACACTATCAATACACGTCTACGTATCGCCTGGGGAGGAGGTACAGCAGTGCGATGGACTGGAACAATCGAAGTCTCCGAAGGACATTTTCAACTCTTAACAAATTATGGCTTAGAGCTCAGACCATCGAGCACCATCACTAGAACACAGAACCAGGGTGAAATCAGCACGCTTCAAAACCGCATCAAGGTCAATCAATCGACGCCCCAAAGTTACGACGCGTTAGATGTCACTCTAACAACCTCTCGTAACGCACGGCTCAAAGTCAATCTCGTTTCCGCCGACAATCCAGACTTGACTTTTGAGGTCGATCGCCCGATTGAGCAATTCCTCAATCGTTCACTCGACATGGATCTGGATCAGCAGGGTAATCGCGGGCAGATTCGTCGAGCGCCCGGCGACATACTTCGAATCCAGCATCAACGTCGAACATTAGTGTTTCAACCAAACGAAGTGTTCGACTTAACACTCATTCCTCATCTGCTGGGCCGGGAGCGATTTGGTTCGTTCTTATACACGGCCAATGTCCTAACCTCTGACAATCAACAGATAATTCACCAGCAACAGCATGCGGTGGAGATCGAACAGACCGGCGAATTTCCATTATGGAAGAATCTGAAGATTCCAGTACCTTCGAGGCCTGGCGTCTATAGCATCGTCTTTCGTGTGGAATCCAAAAAGTTCACCGACACGCTCGTGCGAGCGGCGCCTTTAGCGACTCGTCGTATTCAATTTGTCGTTGTAGGAGGTGTCAATCGACCGCCATCTGATCAGGCTCGTTGGAAAGAAATCGTCAGCTTCAATCCGGCAGATCCGGCTTGGTGGAAACGATTATTGTCTATCAATCCAACGGATCAAATCAAGTATCTGACTGGATCTTCTCCCAGTGATCTGGGCTTCCAACCATTTGGGAATGGGAAAGTTCAGGAATTTAAACATCTGGAAAAGCCATATAGCAAATTAACCGATGGTGGGTGGCAAGCCTATCCACTCACGGTTGAACATGTTAATCGTCCTCATCTACTAGAAATCGATTACCCAGCCGATATACAACAGACGTTAGGAATTAGCATCCTCGAACCAAACGCCTTAGGAAAAATAATTCCACTCGGCATCGATTCCGGATTCTACCACCACCAGCCGGAATGGTCTGCGGATCAATCTCCCTTAAAGCATAAGTTGCTATTTTGGCCCAAAACGAATCACCCCATGTTGGTGTTGCGTAATCAATTTGGTACGCGGGATGCCATTTACGGACAAATCAAGGTATCCGAACTCCAAGGAAATTTACGAGAGCTCTATCAGGATCGATTCCCCACAGATCCGAATGAGCCACGGGAGTTGGCTGACACTCGCAAAGTTCTAACCTATTACAACAAACCACTGTTCGCTGAAAATTTCGGAGCTCAAGAAGCAAGAACGACAGACAATGCGACGACGCTAGATGACTGGCAAACGTTTTATCAGGGTGGCATGCGTCTGGCTGACTACCTCCAGTTCTCTGGAAATGCAGGAACGATGTTGAACGTGCTCAGTGAAGGCAGCAGTCTATTTCCCAGTAATCATTTTGAATCATTACCGAAGTACGACAGTGGAGCCTTCTTTTCGAACGGACAAGATCCCCTGAAAAAAGATGTCTTGGAGATGCTCCTCCGGATCTTCAATGAACGCCAATTAAAACTAGTTCCGACACTTCAGCTTTCCATGTGTTTAAGGGAATTGGAAGCCATCGGTGAACAGGATAAAAGCATTTATCTTCAAATTGCACCAACTGGCATGGAGAATAATGAGTTGTACCCTCGGTACAATCCGCTCGATCCCCGTGTACAACGAGCCATTCGAAATTTCGTGCTCTCGATAGTATCCCGATACAAACACCACTCGAGTTTTGCTGGTATCTGCCTTGAGTTATCCCCGAATACGTACACTCATCTACCTGGGACTGCATGGACGCCGGATACCAAAACACTCAGTAGGTTTTTTGAAACGCAGCAGCTAAGCCCTAGTGATTCGCATGAGGAAAACCTTCAGGCAATTCGTCAGCGATATCGCAAGCAATGGCAGTTATGGATACAGGCGGAATTGATGCAACTTTATGTCCAATTAGCCGACGACTTAAAGCAACAGAGTGATTCTTCGACCAAACTATACCTAGCAACCGGCGCTCTTTATGACACTCCGCAAGCAAGACAACTAGCCCGTCCGATCATTCCTCCTCAAAACCGCCTTACCGGTTTCCTGACTTCGCTGGGCTTGGATCCGACTGCGACAAAATCGCTAGAGCAGGTAGTCTGGCTACATCCTCAAAGATCCAATCCGATTCTCGATCCTGTCCGTCAGCATGTCGAGTTAGAAGTCAATCGATCCAATGAGTTAATCAAACTGCATAGTCAGGGGAGGTCCACCGGAGTTCTATTTGAACACACGCCACACGTCGCTAAGCTGACGGATCTCGAGGCCCAATCTCCGTGGGGACAGGAGAACACGAACACCTGGTTTGCCAATACACTCACTCCTTCTAGTCAATTCAATCGTCAGCGGTTTATATCTGCGTTAGCTAAGTCGGATCATCGAGTGCTGGTTGATGGGGGTTGGATGCTCACCATGGGCCAGGAGGATACCACCCGTGCAATCTTCCATTGTTACCAAAGCCTACCAGACGTGCCATTTGAAACCGTGAAGGTCGTTAATGGGGCTACGGTCACACAACCATTGGTTATCCGTAGACACATTTCAACCGCTGGAAATCAACCGACAACCTACCTCTACGTCCTTAACAATGCTCCCTGGGCCACAACAGCTCAGGTGGAATTGCTCTTACCTCCCAACGGTCACCCAGTCGCCTTGGGGCAAAAGGCGAAGTCAAGTTTTCGTTGGCACCCCAAAGGAGCGACGTGGCAATTAGTAATGGAGCCTTTTGATTTCATTGCCGTTCGAATTGATCATGCAGAAGCGGATGTGATTGGTGCCAACGTCCAATTCAATCAGGAAGTCATCACGCGACTACACAACAGTATTTTGAAGGTGAATCAGCGACTGGGCCCACTACAGCAACCGAGCAGTCGTACACCGCTTAAAAATGCCGATTTTGAGGCACCGGCGGTTAATCAGGTTACACCCGGCTGGCTATATAACAGTCAGGCAGGAAACCGAATCGAAGTTGTCCGAGAATCGGCACAGAATGGTAACCAACATTTATCGATTCACCGTCCAGATTCTTCCCGACAGGTACTCTGGGTACGCAGTGAACCGTTTAATGTACCTCCGACCGGACGGGTTGCCTTTACTGTATGGATGCGAACATCCACACCGAATCGCCAACCATCCATTCGGCTTTCTATCGAAGGTCGTCTCCAAGGTAAAGTCTACTATCGTCCTCGTACCATCGGACGCCCTGAGTCCGGTATCACCACCACAAGTCACGTGAATCCATTGTCTGCCAACTGGAATCGCTACGTTCTCATTGTCGATGACCTACCCACTCAGGGCTTAACTGATTTGCGTGTTGGCTTCGACTTAATGACTCCCGGTCATGTGGAAATCGACAATCTTCAGGTTTACGATCTGTGGTTTCAGCAACGAGAATACCGCGAATTAATGAAAGACATTTCGGTTGCCTACTCGCATCCCGGTCAGGGACGTGTTTCAGACTGTTTCGAATACTTAAATAGCTACTGGCCTCAGTATCTAGCCAAATACGCCACGCCGAATCGGGACCAGATTGCCCGTCAGGCACGTCTTCCGGAATCGGAAAAAGAGGACTCCCCAGCATCTGTCTGGCCTAAATTACCCAACGTGATCGAACAATTCAAAGAATTGCCGACTAAACTTTTCCCTTTCCAAGGGAATGAGTGACAGGCACAATCGAACTGAAGACTTACACCTGGACATCCGAAGTAATAGGATGGCAGCTCTTGTCGCTTCGTTCGAGCGTTCTATACTTCCGCATCTTCACGAAGTTGAACCTGTAAGGCACTCAATACCTGATTAGCCCGTTCGTTCTTTTCGCGAACATTGAGCACATTATCGAGAATGTATTCATTCTTCTCATTGGTTGGGCGTATATAGAGGCGGCCGGCCTTGAATGGCCACAGATGTTCGAAAATATCGTTGACCTCCATTTCAAACCGCATATGGTGAGCAGAGTATCTTTTGCTGTGCTGAGGAAGCCCATGGTAGTGGATCGCTTCATTGGGCTTAATCACCCAGTAATCGAGTTTTCGAGCAAAGAACATAATCAGGAACAGGATCCCCAACATAATGCTCATAGTCCAGAAGAATGCACCATTCGCAGCAGGTTTGATACTTGAAATGAAGTCACTAAGACCACCCATCAATTCCGGGTTCTTCTCGCTCAGAATCCAAAGTCCCGCCATTACCAAGAACACAAAAGCGATGAGTGCCAAAAAACGATTCGAAGGAAAATCAAACGCCATCACGACTAGGTTGAGCGTAAACACGAACATAAAGATGATGGTCACAGTGGCTTCAGGCGTGTTACTTTCTACGACTTCGTTAGTAACCTCAACATTTTCCGGCGATTCCGTAGTGGCTTCGACAGTCTGAGCTTGTGTCGAAGTCGGTGAGCCATCGGTTCCTGCTAACTCCAGATAGCAGGCAGCGAGTACGCAATAGATCAGAGTAGGAAGCAGGAAGATGATTTTCGGGTAAAAGTAAATCCGGACTTCATCCTTAATACGCTCTGCTCTTTTGGGATCATCAATGGCTGCTTCAGAGTTTGATTCGTTGGTAGCTTCGGTGTTCATTACATTCACTCAAATCTTCATTTCTACCCGGGCCTGCATCAGATGCGTCATTATAGAAGCGTAGTGTGTTTCAAATCATGACGCAAATAGTTTTCGCCAATTCATGGCGCATTAAAAAGCGGAAGGCACGGGACTCGAACCCGCAACCGGTTGCCCGGCCCCTGATTTCGAATCAGGTCGCTCACCAATTCGCATACCTTCCGTATAACTTACTACTGTTTTAGCCTATTGCAGAGTGATGACAAGACGGTAGAGCGAGTGCAATTGGGATGACCAGCATAACCGGACAATGCTGGAGCATGTCTTGGCTGCTACATCCGGACTATTCGGCACGTCGAAAACCTTCTGATGGAAACCAGGTGTGGATTGTATCGCTCATGCCGCTGATTGCTGTTGTTAGGGATGCTCTAAATGAACCCATGATATCGTCAAACAGAATATTTCTCGTTTTTTCTAAAGCACTTCGACGATATCAACAGCATCGAGAGGAATCCTCTCGGTCAACTTATTCCACTGACTTCTGGGATAAGCCGACAAACTAAAACGGGAACAACCAGTTTCCCTCACGACCTGTTAGGTGATGTAATGAAACGGACATTTCGAGTTGTATCACGAGCTTCCGATGACTCTTATTTGATGAATGACTTTTTATCAGAAGACGCTCTGGTACGCGAATTCGAACAAATCGGAATGGATGATTGTCATACCGACCTCTCCATTCGCGGACTCCCGGTGCTGAAAGGACTTGTAGGCCCCATGGCTGACGGCAAACACGTCCGCTACGAAACACCAGCCGTATTCGAAGAATTAACAAAGGAATGGGCTATTGCCCCAACACGCCAAACAGAGCCCAGTGATAGCGAGGCTATCGAACCTACTCAGACCCACTAGGCCTAAAACTACGTTGAGATTCAATCTACTTCTCTCTCTCTCACATCGGATTATTCTCCACGTAAACCTAAAGGGACATCCTTCATTGGATGTCCCTTTTTTTATGAACTCGTTTTGCCTTCCAGCAACAATGCTATAATACTCCGACTTGTGCTTTTCTGGTTTTAACTTCTCCCACATCATGATCGATCCTCAACTAATCGAAATCCTTCGCTGCCCTTTTACTGCGAGCACTTTAAAAGAAGCCGAGCAGGATTGTATCGACTCCATAAATCAGTTGATCGAAAAGAGACAACTACAATCCAAACTGATGGAGTCGCTCACGCTCCCGATCGACGGCGGACTTATTAATGAAGATGGCTCTCTGCTGATGCCCGTCTATCAGGGCATTCCCGACATGAATCCTGATGATGCGATTCCGCTAGAGCAATTAACCAAAGGAACGAGCGATGAGTGAACCAACGATATTTAAGCGTATCATTGATGGAAAAATCCCCGCCAATGTCGTTTACGAAGACGAACAGTGTCTGGCATTTCATGACGTAACCCCTCAGGCGCCCGTCCACATTTTGGTAATCCCTAAAAAGGAAATTGCTTCCATCGACGATCTGTCAGCGGAAGACGAACAACTTGTTGGCCATCTATTCTTGGTGATCCAACAGATCGCCAGGGAACAAGGACTTGCCGAAAACGGATATCGTGTCATCTGTAATTGCGGCGAAGGTGGTGGGCAAACAGTCTTCCACTTGCACTATCACTTAATGGGTGGCCGAAATTTAAAATGGCCTCCGGGGTAATGCCTCTCACGCCGAATCAATTCACCTCGTTATGATCCGTGTATTCGCTACGACTGACACTGGACAGGTAGCTTTTTCCTCGCGGCAAGACTCCCCGCAGAAGCCTTGAAAAACCCGAAGCTATACTGCGTATATGAGTGGAATTCGTGACATTTTGTCCTTCCCTAAAGTCTATCAGTTATGGCAGGCTCCTTTTGCGCAGCGCAAAATGGCGTCCATACTCAAACATAACGATTTATCTAACATTCAACGTGTGTTAGATGTAGGGTGTGGTCCGGGCACTAATGCACGTTTTTTCAAAAAACGCGATTATCTAGGACTCGACATCAACCCTCGTTACATCGAAAACGCATCACGACGGTTTTCCAAAAACCATGGTGCCTCGTGTGAGTTTCGTGTTCAGGACGTGTGTCAGTATCATCCGGAGGAATCCGAGCGAGCTGACTTTGTGTTGCTCAATTCGTTTCTTCATCACATCGACGATGATAATACGAACCAGATCTTGGATCGTCTGCATGACGTAATTTCAGAGGATGGCTGTATCCACATTTTGGATTTAGTCCTTCCTGACTCCATTGGTCTTCCGCGGTTTTTGGCTCGGATGGATCGCGGTGATTACCCCCGCCCAGTGGAACATTGGAACACACTTTTCAGTAACCACTTTACTCCTGTCCTGTTTGAACCATTCGATTTGAAAAGAATAGGTATTCCGTTTTGGAAAATGGTTTACTTCAAGGGAAAAAGGAAGACCTGATAAAACGATGACCCACCACCCTAAGATATCTGTCGCGATTCCTGTCTTCAATGAACAGGCTGTCATTCCGGAACTGCTGAAACGCGTTTCGGAGGCGTTGGATGAATTGCCCGGTGGTCCGCATCAAGTCGTCTTAGTGGATGATGGAAGTAGTGATGACTCGCTTGCTCTCCTGCAGGAAGCCGCGTTAGCCGACGACCGATTGGTGGTCGTTTCGTTCTCACGTAATTTTGGGCAACAGCCTGCCTATGCTGCCGCCCTTGAATATGCCGATGGAGACGCCGTGGTCTTAATGGATGGAGATCTTCAAGATCCGCCAGAACAGATTAAAGTCTTACTGGAAAAATTCAACGACGGCTATGATGTCGTTTATGCCATCCGAGTCAATCGTAAGGAAAACGTTATCAAGCGATTGTGCTACAACGTTTTCTATCGAATGATCCAACGTTTATCCTCAACTCCACTCCCTCGCGATAGTGGTGATTTCTCAATGGTCAGCCGACGAGTGGCTCAACTACTTACAGCCGACGCTGACCGCCACAGGTACCTACGAGGTATTCGAAGCTGGGTGGGATTTCAACAAGTTGGATTGGAAATCGAACGGGATGAACGAAGTGCTGGAGCGACAAAGTATACGCTCAAAAAACTATTTAAACTCGCCTGTGATGGGATCTTTTCCTTTTCATTGATTCCCTTGAGATTAGCAACGTTAATCGGCAGTTTGTCTGTTCTGGTTGCTCTCTTGCTAGCCATCTTCGCCGTCTATGCCAAATTTACTCCTGTGGACCAATTACCTCAGTTCATGCAAGAGATACCTCCAGGATTCACGGCATTAATGGTTGCCATCTCCTTTTTTGCTGGAGTTCAACTAATGTTTTTGGGAGTGGTCGGGGAATATGTCGGCCGCGTATTTGAAGAAGTCAAAGGACGCCCTTCCTACATTGTGGATCAAGTCATTAGAAATGGAGCCAAGTGGACGCCCAATATGCCAACACATACCGGCAACTCTACCACAAACACTGGTGGTGGCAAAGCCGACGAACCTACATCCTGAGCTTGCTTCGACGCTGGCAGCAACAGGAACGTAGTTTGGAATCCCGTCAAATCCTTGACGTCGGATGTGGTGACGGTTTGTTCTTTCCAGACCTCAGTCGATTCGGTGAAGTCCACGGGGTCGAAGGCGACGATCGGATCGTAGACCCCTCCGGAGACTACTTTCATCGAATCCATGTTGGACTCTTTGATGACACCTATCAGCCTGATCAGCAATTCAATTGGATCGTGATGCTCGATGTACTTGAACATATCCCCGATGCTGTCGAAGCACTCAAGAAAGCCTATCATTTACTTCAACCTGGTGGACGTATGCTGCTGACTGTCCCTGCGTTTAATCTGCTGTGGACGACACATGATGATTACAATCACCACGTCACAAGATACACCAAAAAGCTAATGATAGAGCAAGCCAACCAGACAAGATTCATTGTCGAAAAGCAGCATTATCTTTTTCATTGGACATTCCCAGCAAAATTACTTGTTCGCCTTAAAGAGATGCTGTCCAATCGGGAGCCAACTCCAGTTAGTCTGCCGGCTAAGATTCCAAATGCGATACTCCGGTCTTTATGCCGCTTCGAACAATCCACATTGACCCAACTTCGACCACCATTTGGAAGCTCACTTGTGGTCAGCCTTCGGAAGGGAAGTGATGGCTAGTCATCCACCGAGGAATCTCAAATTACCTTCATTTCGTGCCGTCATTCTTGGTGGGATCGGCGTCGGACTTGTTACGCTAGTCTACTTAGGGTGGCAATTTGCTAATGGCTGGATTGCTCATGACGAAGGACTGATTGGGCATACCGCTGAACGAACGCTCAAAGGCGAAATTCCGCATGTGCAATTTCAGGACGTATATACCGGGCTTTTAAGCCATCTCAATGCAATTACATTCCGACTTTTGGGGATGAGTTTAGCCAGCCTCCGAATCCCGTTGCTGATCGGTGCGACCTTTACCACAGTCGTCTGGTATTGGATTGCTCTACGATTTGTACAACCGGTATTAGCAAGTTGTGCAACGTTGGCCTGTCTAGTCTGGAGTTTCCCGAATTACTTCGCCGCCCTGCCCTCATGGTACATTTTGATGCTTGCTAGCTGGGCGTTGTGGGCATTGCTTAAATTCCACGAAAGCAAAGCACGACGGTATTTGTTACTGGCCGGAGTCCTCAGTGGATTATCATTACTCTTTAAAATCGTTGGACTTTACCTTGTGGCAGCCTCGCTATTTGCTATTTGGATCGGCCGATTGACCTACCATTCCGATGAACGAACAAATTCTGATTCACCTAACAATCCCAACAAGCAGGCTGTGTTATTGACGATGGCTCTGGCGGCAGTTTTTATCCTGCTGGCTTGTATCCTGATTGGTAAGCATCTATCGTTTTCTACGGCGATCTATTTTGTACTTCCCATTGTTTGCGCCATGGGTGCCGTCATCACTATCTATCAACGATCAATCACGAAATTAACCGCGAGTATTCACGACTGTACAATATTCCTGTTGTCTCTTAGTTTGCCGCTTACCATATTCGCGTTACCGTATGGCCTCCAGGGACAACTGGACTTACTCTGGCATGGGTTGTTCGAGTTACCAAGCTCACGGCTGGATCAAGCCACAGCACTACCACCGTTGGGAATCTGGGCTTTGGGAAGTATTCCTTTAATCGCTCTGGTCTTGTTTAGTGGCCGGCTGCCTCAGTCTATGTCACTTCCGTTAACAGTGACTGTGGCCTTAGCAGGAGCATCTATCGTCATCCTGTCTTCCACGCCAATCATATATCAGGCTGCCTTTCTCACCGTCCAGTCTTCACTGTCTGCCATATGCATACTGGTATGGTTTCATTCCAAACGGGACAATGCTGACGTCTCTGTGGTGATCGTGGCAATCGTAGCTGCTTCAATGGGGCTTACCCAGTATCCGTATAGTTCAGGAATCTATTTTTGTTACTGTGCTCCTTTAGCTGGCCTGACCCTAACGGCCGTGGTCGGTGGAACGATCAAATATGATAAACCCTTGTGGGCCAGCTTTGCATTGGTGCTGGTATTATTTGGTGTCTTGCACCTCAATTTTAAGAATCCCAGACGAATTGGTACGCTCGTACAACAACTTAATAATCAATTCGAACTAAACACCGCCCGCTCCGGACTCTATATAATGTCCACCGAACAGTTGGAATATAATTCCATCCTGCAGCAGATTGGGAATCACTCAAAACCTGACGACTATATCCTGGCAGGCCCAGACTGCCCACAGTTTTACTTTTTATCCGGCCGCCGGAATCCCACTCCGCAATGCTACGATCTCTTCAGAGCCCATCAGCTTGGTAGTCAGGAAGCATTAGAGGCCGAATTGAAAGAGTTGATACTGGAGCATGATATTCAGATATTTATCCTAAACCAACTTCCGGAATTCTCATCTGGATATACGGATAGCTTCTTGAAATGGATCTATCAATGGGGAGTTGGCCTCCCGGTAAATGGGAGTGGACGCTTTGCAGTCATTCATAAGAAACCGGCAGATCCTGAAGCTAATTAATCAACGCTAATTTCGCGAGTTACTCATGCATAGCGTCTTCTCATCGCATTTATCTCGCGTTGAATTTGTGACATCGAGGAATATCGCTCAGCCCGATTGAATCTCAGACATCGGCGGATGAGCTTTAGCAGTCTCTTAGGCATTTCTGGGATTTTCGTCTCAAACAGTTTGGGAGCTCGGCGTTGCCTTTCAAGTACGAGCTGTGCCAACAGTTTGGGACGCATGGCCGGGCCCGTCGCATCAAAGGGACGATATCCATAGAACACCTCATAGAGCATCACTCCGAACGAGTAAATGTCGGAACGTTCATCTAACTCCCTCTCCTCGTGAAGGATGCAGCTGTGAAGTTGTTCTGGAGACATGTACGACAACGTACCGCCGGAAGGTTGTTTGCGAAGAAGAGTATCACGGGCAAGATTGAAATCCAACAGAAGTGCATTTCCGCAAAACCCTATAAGGATATTCGAAGGCTTCAGGTCTAAATGCAGAACGCACTGATCATGTGCGTATTCAAGCGCCTGACAGACTTGCCCCAAAACAGAAAGCAAAACTGGAAACTCGGGTTGAGTTTTCCAATGCACTGGAAATTGAGATACCGCTCTACCGTGAATCATGGGTCTTCGGGATACGCGGTTGGAAGCATGAAAGCGATAATCAAGTGCCTTCAATTTATCCGCCAAAGTAAATCGCCCCAAATACGGCATACAGATCGTGGTGATCCCTAATTCGTCTGTCATACAGGAATGGACGGGGATTATATGTTTGTGATTCAGTCGACCAGACGTCGCTGCTTCTTGGATTCCCTGCTCTCCCCAACAGGCCAACTTACCAGTCTTTAAGACGACAAGGCGATTTCCTAATGCCTTATCCATTGCTTTGAAGACCCGGGAAAACGTCCCCTGCCCAATCTCTTCGAGTAGTTCAAACCGATCGAAATAGCCCACCAACTCGGGCACTGATGCGATCTGTTGTTTAGAAGCCGCCGGAGCATCCGGAAATAGGTTTTCAAGCAGCTCGTCGACCTTTTGATCCAGATCCCCTGAAGTTAGAAGTTCTTCAAGTCGACGATGGTCGCCCTGATCCAAATCAGTTGATTGACGTAATGACCTAATGGATTCCTGATTGAATTTCAGCAAATCCTTTTGTGCCGTTCCCATCGCTAGCCCCAGAGTTTAGGAATCGGAATTATTTGAATACTTTCGATTATGAATGCCTGAAAGAATCGGCCTATCAAATGGCCAGTTTCTCTGTCAGAAACTGACAGAATGCCTTTCCCAAACTAGCTATCCACCCTGTTTTTCAATCTGTATAAAGACTGGCAGAGCTAAGTTCAAACCGAGGCAAAAAGAAGATATAAGTAAATTGGTCTGACCTCAGGGAGGGCTGCCAGTCGGGGATTGGAGAGAAATCGCGATCGTTTGAGACACGACCGTTGCCCCTTCCGCGGTCAAATGAGTATCAAAATGGAGGTTATGGGATAAAAGTTCTGATTCATTCAACTCCAGTAATGCCGCTGTCACATCGACAAATCGCATGCCATTTTTACGACATACCGTTTGTAACCAGTCTGGTAAGTCACTGGGGACCCACTTATTTCTCAAGTAGGCAGGAGCATCATCAGCAACTGTATACTGGTGCCCACTGAACGCTCGACGCTTGCAAGGCATATAGACACAAGTCAGTTGTAATTCATTCGCCTTGCAAAGTTCCGCCAACGTAACGATCCCAGATTCAACCCGAAGCAAATAGGGAAAAATGTCATCTTGTCTCGGTGGAGCATAGTCGATCTTAAACTGAGTCGTTCCATCGGCCAGCGTCGCATTGACGGCGGGACCGTAGATCTCCAGTCGAGATTTGGAAAACAGTTTACGCTGGATTGCTTCAATCAATGACGTCTGAGGAACATGGGTCTTCAATAAATCAACATGCTGCGTTGCCCCTGTTTGAATCGATGCTACACGATCGGACTCCATGACGTAATCCTGGATATCATTCCCCTCGAAGAAAACCCAAACTACTTCTTTGGTCTCCGGCGAAATACCAAACTCACGTAAATACTCCGTTTGGTTCACCAAACCGGTATGAGAGACCCCTAGATTCTTAACTGTCTGGCCCAGTAGTTTACCAAGCTTTGTAGAAACCAATTCTTCATCGGATAAGTTACCCAACTCAGTAAACGAATCTCCAAGCATCACAACACGCCAGGATTTAAGATCTGCTGGATTACGAAATCCATCCGCATCGTAGCTCAAGGTTATCACCTCTTCCTGAGGTAACCATTTGGCGTCATAACCAATCTTCTGCATCTGAGCGGATACTACCCTGCCCGTCCATTGTTGGTCTCCGGGACGCTTATAGTGGGCCCTTCCAAACGGCTCTGTAGGAATGCGATAGAAGATCGGCGTCGCTTCTAGGTCTCGTCCTAACTTACTGAAATCAAATCCGATGGCCTTAAATGTAAATTCACAAACGCCTACGAACAGAATAAGCGACATCGTTGTAAACACAATTTTACGAGTCAACGATATTTTCGGGGGCCGAGTAGGCGTGGCCTGCGTTTGAGAGTTGTCCATAAATGCTGAATTATTCGTTGAGAGGTTTTGCCAGAGGCGTTCGGCCATCAAGATAACGCCAGTTTTTAATAAACGAAATCAAATCTGCCATCTGCTGCTGAGTGACTTTCTTTTCTAGTCCTTCAGGCATTAAGGACACACCACGGGACTGAACTTCGTCTATTTCCGATCTCAAAACAGTGGCAATCTTTCTTTCTGGTTGCATCAAAGTAATCTGGTTCGACGTTTCTTCCGTAATAATGCCATCTAAAATCCGACCATCCTTAGTGACGACGGAGTAGTGCATATAGTTATTATCAATCGCCTTATTAGGTTGCAAAATATCGGTCAGTAGCTGGAGAGGCTGACGTGTTCGTGAGTCGGAAATATCCGGCGCGACCTGACTCCCGATCTCTCCGATCCGGTGACAAGTGGCACAATTCTGACGAAACACCTTTTCCCCTTCCTTCGGAATGCCTTTCAATTCCAACACGGACTTATATTCTTCCAAAATCGCCTGTCGATCGGCATTCACGGTTGTAGCTTGGAGTGCTTTGGAACGCTGAGCAATATCTGGATCTCCTGAAGAGGTCAGCCGCTTCATTCGAACAGCATCGATTTCATTCACTGAAATCGTGTTCGCTTCCAACTCATCAAGCAAGATCTTCACACGCAGGGCGTCTCGCAAAACCACGTCGATTAGAGCGCGTTTAACACTTGGGGCCATCGACGGAAAACGACTAATAATATCCTGCCAAATGGAAACGTCTTTTTCGAAATGAAGCAGTCCAAGGATGTCACTATGAAAGTGAGTAAATTCCGGGTTACTTAAAAGCTCTCTTAGCGTCTTGGAATCCCGAGCGAATGCAAGTAATGCCAATGCCTCTCGCTTCATTGTTTCCGACGTGTCTATGTGATTTATCCATTCCCGAGCTAGCATCCAGATCACATCAAACTGGACTCTTTGATCTTCAGGCAAGCCCGCTACCTGACCTCGCCAGTCAACTTGCAGAGATTCAAACGACTCCAGGATTGCTCGCACAGATCGAACATCCCCAAGGCTCACTACCTTTTCATTCACCCACTTGGGTAACTCTGCAATCCACTCCAGGGCAATCGCCTGTTGCTCGGCAGTCATCTTCTTCGCTGCACTATGAAATAGCCGGTAGGTATTTTCAGCTTGTCCCGAATCAGTAATTTCTGTCGATGCTTTGTTTACCAGAGTGGCAGCTAAGACCGTACCGATGTCGTCTCCTGAGGCCATCAGAAAAGCCTGAGTTGTATATTCATCTTTAAGCACCGTTCTGGCCAATGCTGTCCAGGTTGCGCTATCATGCTTCACTTTATCCCCAAGGGACAAGATTGCTTGAAGGCGAACTGCACTCTCCCGATCTGTCAAAAGTTTACGAGCGAGAGTTTGCTGTTCGGTCGTATCTTTCCAAGTATCTTCCAGCACAATACATGCATGGACACGTACACGACGATCATAATGATTGGCAACTGTGGTAACCTGCGCGACCTCCAGTTTTTCCCAACCATGCAATAGCCTCAGTGCTAAAACCCGGGCTACCGGTTCACGAGAGTAATTCAAAAGTCTCCCGAGTAGCATCACCGCTTCCTCTGGACGTTGTTCTGTCAACAGTCGGAAGGCGGTGTCTCGTTGCCAGGAATTCGGATGCTCGAGCAACAGCACCAACTCTTCGGTGGAATAATTGGCGATGCTCCAGTTCCACTTGGGCTCTAACCGAGCGTTAATCGGTTTAACCCGGTAGATTCTCCCTTTGTCATCACCACTACGTGCGTCCTTACGATCTTTCAATTCTTCGGGCACCCACTGGGGATGCTCGATTACAGCACGATGCATATCAACTACATAGAGACAGCCATCCGGACCCGTACGCAGACTCACAGCGCGAAACCAATGATCTCGTGATGCCAGAAACTCACGTTCCGGCGTGGGTGTACCGTAATAGAATGGTCCGTAATAGTTATAATGTGAATTCTCTGACGAAGTGGATTGCACTTTCTCAGCATGGACTAGGTTTCCAGTCGGGTCGCAAGTAAGAATGGCATCCTTCAACCACGCCAGTTGATTTCCTCGGTATACCATAACACCACAGGCCGCCGTAAACTGGCCTTCATGCAAGTTGGACGTTGTCCAAAAATTTGTTAGTGGGTAGATCGCCGAATCCTGTCCTGCTTTAACCACATCTTTTTTAACTGAGGAAACAGCTACAGATGGATATTTCCTGAGGTAGCGATCTTCAATCATAATCTGCATCGCAGGGTTTCGATTACTGCAAACATAGCGGTTACCAACATCATCAAACGTGAGGCCAAACTGACCATTTCCCGTAACGGTTTGATATTCACCAGTCATCGGATCAAACATAAAATCCATGCCACTAATGTTGAGCGGCTTACTTTCTGTATCCCGGCTATTTTTTACTAAACCACCGCGTAAACCGTTTGCCACGTAGATTTTCTGATCCAGCCCCAACCGTGGATGATTTGCTCTGAGTTGCTGATTGTCTTCCGAAAATCCCGTATACCACACTTCATGAACATCCGCCCGATTATCTCGATCGGTGTCTTTTAGATAGACCACCTTACCGGCGAGCGTCACGATCACCCCCTGTTTCCAGGGTTGAATGCCGGTGGCAAACACCAGATTGTCGGCAAATACATGAGCTGTCTCGAACGTGCCATCACTATCCAAGTCTTCCAACAATTTAACCCGAGATGTTCCGTTACCAGAGGGATAGTCGTTCATTTCCACGACCCACATTCGGCCTACGGCATCAAAACGAATGGCAACGGGATCGACCACCTGCGGCTCCGAGGCAACCAGCTCAATTTCGAGACCCGTAGGAATATCAAAGTGCTTGATCGATTCTTCGGGCGTGGCAGAGTAAATCCTCTGCGACACTTCCTCTTCCTGTGCTACAACAACAAACGGTAACCAGAGTAATAGTAAGACGCAATTCCGGGAAGGTCGACAAAACATAGTAAGTTCTATTTTAATTAGTGAGCTGTGATATTCAGCCTGCATTTAAATGCCGCTAAGTAATTAAAACGTCGCGGACTTTATCATCCGGCCAGATTTCCAAAGGCGAGTAATTGGGATGCCGGCCATCCTGTATGTATGGATCATTGTGACGAGTATTGTAGCAATTGATCAATGACCACCGTGGGTGCTCACTGTGATTCTGATCCGAGCAGTGCAAAAGATTTCCGTGAAAGAACAGACCATCGCCCGGCTCCAGTTCCACTGCCACCAATTCAAATCTTTGTCTTGCCGCTTTAACTCGCTCAGGATCTGCTCCTACCTGCTCTCCAATCCTAACATGATCCACACGTCCCAGTTTGTGAGACCCCTTCAACACTTGCAGGCAGCCATTTTCCGTCGTCGCTTGATCGACTGCCACCATACAACTTCCCATATCCGGGAAGAGACACCCAAAGTTATACCAATAGCCATAATCCTGATGCCATTCCCAGGCTCCGCCAATCCGTGGCTGTTTAATCATCATCTTGTGATGGTAGTGATATACTTCATCGCCAAGCAAAATCTGCATAGCTTGCACGATTCGCTGACTACGAACCACTGCGGTGTACGGCACTGTGTCGTCTAGATCATTCCTGAGTGCCAGTCGGGTTTCACCACCTCCAGAGTCCCGTCGCACATACGCTTCGTCAGCAAGCGCTGCGTCAGCCTTTGCAAAACTCAGTAAACCAGCAATTTCCTGCGGATCAAATAACTCTCTCACAATGAGATAACCGTCTTGATGAAAGTCATCGATAAGCTGAGGTGTTAGTTCAAATGTCGTCATGATTCGCATTCCTCTGGAACACTATCGAATTCTAATTCGGTTTGGTTGACTGAGCGTCGACCTGCAGTGCACTAAGGTTGACCGAGTGCGAAAGTTGTACCTTACCGGTTAGATCCACGATCCCGACTCGGATGACAGGATCGTCTTGATCCCAATCAATATCGATCGTTCCAAAATTTTCTTTGTGGAATGTCTTTTCCAGAAAACGATGAGGATTGTCTGTCGGTGTTCCCCGCGAGTGGACTTGATTGATGCTGCTGGATGTAAAGTCGTATAGAGGATAGGCAAGTTCTTCTGTGATTCGCGAGAACTCGGACCAATGTCGATCTCCGGAAACAATCATCACTCCCGATGCCTTTGTCTTTGTCAGCAAATCCAGAAACCTCTGTTTTTCCTGTGGCAGGTTTGCCCAGGTTTCTTGTCCGGCAGCGGTAGGGGCGAATTGGATGCTGGAGACAACAATCCTGATTTCTGCCGGCTGTTGCAATTGCTTTTCCAGCCATAGCCATTGTGCCGACCCCAACATGGTTAGGTCCGGATTATTGTCGGGGTAATAGGGTCCTCCGACCCGCCGCGGGCCTGTTTTAAGGTCGGAACGGAAGAATCTTGTGTCTAGTAGAATCACCTGCACACGTTTTCCTTTTGGGCCAAAGACGTGAGCATCATAGACACCGGGCCGTGCACGACGTGGCGAGTCCGGTACATCGTTCCAGAATTCTGAAAACAGTTGTTGAGAGGCTTCACGCTTAACAAATCCGGCACCTCCATCATTCAATCCATAATCGTGATCATCCCAGGTGGCCATGATCACAGCGCGTTCCCTCAATTTCTTAAATCCGTTCTTTTCGCCTAAGACCTTGTATTTGGCTTTGAGGACTGACATGTCTTCTGAATCACCATAAATGTTATCTCCCATGAAAAGAAACAACTCAGACTGGTAATCCAAGATATTGGAGAACAGAGGAGCAGGATTTTGCTGTTTAACGCAGGAACCAAATCCGATTCGTGTTATCGGCTGCTGCAACTGGCTCGAGACGAGTTTCTGCGTTTGGCGTTTGGTGATCCAACCCGAACATCCTTCGTCGGCACTACAATTGCCACCCGCGGTTAACAAACCTCCGCCCGGAGCCTGTGCAATTCCATAACCGCAATCGAATCGATAACGCCCCAGTAATTCAAAGTCAGTAGATGCTTTGAGTAGAGAATTTCCATAACAACCAAACCACCAGACCCCATCGGCAAAAGCAGCCGTCTGGATACCTAGACGAGTCCAACCACTCTTGAGCACATGTCGTTTCTGAAATCGAAAGGAATCGTCGTATTCATATAAGTAGTTCTCTGTGATTCCCTCTGGTAATCCACCCACAACAATGAATTTACCTTGATGATGAGCGATACCGCCGGCACCATGTTTAACTTGAGGTACTTTATGTCGAGCCTTGAGCTGCAGCGTGTCGGCATGATAGGCCAGAATTTCATTGTCCGCGTTTCCTAAGGGATTATTGAATTGCCCGTAGTTCACCGCGACAAACAATTGCCCTTCTACATAACACAGGTCTCCATGGTGATTCGCAACGTCTACTTTTTTTAATAGCTTGCCTTGAGAATCTGTTTTGACGAGCGTCGTCGTGTAGGACCAGTACAGATTTCCCGCTGGATCCTGACAAACACCTTGTAAATGATGAGGATAAATGCCATCACAACGTACCAACTCCACTGCTTCGCTTACATCCATGGCGGATATTAGGCAGCCAAAAACCAATGCCATCAACTTCAATCGTAAATTCATCACTTCCCAATGACCCCAATCTCGGCTGCTGATGCCCAGGGACCCCCGTTTACTTCAGTAAGACAAACAATTTTTATAAACCTTGCAGAAACCTCGCTGAACGTGTGTTGCTGATTACTCCGTTTACGTTGGAACGTCCCGGTTGCCACCGCTGTTTCAAATTTCATACCATCCTGACTTACATAGACTTCAAATCGGGCGATGGCACCGTTGTAGCCACCATCCTGTCTGGCAAGATACCGAATACCCGTCACTGAACGGGGCTTTCCCAAATCGATAATTAAGTGGTGAGGTTGTTTCCGTAACTCCGGAACATATTGTGTATGCCAATGCGTACGAGGATTCCCATCCAACACATATTGAGCCAAACGATTCCCAGCCATGCTCTGGCTGCTGAAATCTACAATTTTACATTCGCTTTGCGGAATCAGCCCCATCGTATCCAATTTCGAGACTTGCTGCGGTGATGAAGGCATTCGCGTCGAACCCCATTTTGCCTGCCGGTCTTTTTCATGATTAGCGCGGTCGGCAAACGTTCCCTCTCTTGCATCAATATGAGCGGAATCTGCAAGAATTTTCATCCTATCAAGCAATTCCGGCTGCTGTTCAGCCACATTAATCGATTCACTGATATCATCTGACAGATCATACAGTTCCCAATCACGCTGTGTACCGGGCTGGATGGCCTTCATCTCTTTAACTCGCAAAGCCCTCTGCCCTCCAATTTCCCAGTACAAATATTCATGCTGAGCCTGTTTTCTGCGCGAGTATTTTCCCTGAAGCTCCGGCCAGAAGGAAATTCCATCGATATCCTTTGGTGGTTTTGCTCCTGTGATGTCTGCAAGCGTAGGAAGGATATCAGGAAAATACCAGAGGTGATCACTAACACGTCCTCCTTCGATTCTTCCGGGCCAGTAGGCCAAAGCTGGAATTCTCAATCCCCCTTCATACAATGTTCCTTTCGTACCCCGAAACTCCTCACCGGTTTCCGGATTAACATTCGCTCCATGTAGTCCACGCGGGTACTCATCCGATTTGAAATAGTCATTACCACCATTATCACCACTGAAAAATACAATCGTGTTTTCTGCCAGATCTAATTCCCGTAGCAGATCAACAATCTCGCCAACCTGACGATCGACCATGGTAACCATAGCTGCATAACGTCTGGCAGATTCAGGCCAATCCTTTTCACGATACTTTTCCCAGGCCGGATCCTGATCCGGGATATTGAACATCCCATGAGGTGGAGTAATAGGTAAATAACAAAAAAACGGCCCTGTCTGATTTTCACGAATAAACTGTTTTGCACGATCCATAATCACGTAGTGCGAATATGTCTCGCCCTGATCGCCTCCAAGGTTTCCAGGCAACCTCAACTCCTGACTATTTTGGATGAGATAGGGAGGATAATAACTGTGGGCATGAACCTGATCATAATAACCAACAAACAAGTCAAAACCATGCTGCTCAGGAACTCCTGTGGAGCCGCGACCACCACACCCCCATTTCCCAAAACCTCCGGTGGTGTACCCTCTTTTCTTCAGGATGGTTCCAATCGTGACTTCCTCACTTCGAAGTGGTGTCCCACCCCCGTTCACCCTAACGGAGGTATGACCGGAGTGTTTTCCTGTCAAAAAACAACAACGTGTTGGAGCGCAAACTGAAGATCCTGCTAAGCCCTGAGTAAACCACACACCCTGTCGCGCTAACTCGTCAATACGTGGCGTCTGGATTGTCTTACTTCCCATAAAAGATGGTTCAAAATAACCAAGTTCATCAGCCATGATGTAAACCACGTTCGGTCTCTGGGTTGCAAAAACAGAACTTGGGAAAAAACTAGAACTCTGCAGAATAATGAAAGCCAAAAAGTATTTGTAATACATCACATCTCGCTTAATCAAAGGTTAACCACGAACTACGCTTTTTCAGGCAAGTCTATCGGACATAGGTGTGGCTTTAGTATACATGGTGGTTTACGATGCAACTTTCCGCTCATACTTCAAAGCAATGAACGATAACGGTAAGTTTACTCCAGTTCAGCCGACGTCCCAAGGCTCCAGCAGCCCTGCTCTCAATTTCAAGGCAGTCGCTTTAGTCGTACTTACCGCTGCCTGCTGGGGTGGTAATCCCGTTGCTGCAAAATACAGTCTCTTCTCCACAGATACGAATCTGGGGCTGCCACCGCTAACCGTGAGTGGCTTACGCTTTGCGATGGCAACTGTCTTTATGGTCATTTGGTGTCTCGTTTCACGTTCACCAATCAAACTAACACGTAAGCAAATCCTACCTTGCTTCCTTGCTGGCACCTTGCTCTTTGCTCAAATTGCCACATTCACCATTGGAGTCCATCTCTCTAACTCCACCCACACGACGATTCTTATCAATACATTCATCATCTGGGTGCTGTTATTCGAGCACTTCTTCACCGGCAATCATCGAATTACCCAAATACAGCTATTCGGATGTTTGCTTGCTGGCGCAAGTGCGATTGTCACCTTGGTAATCAAATCGAATGCTACTGAGTCCATTTCCTCAGCTGACCAAGCCAGTATGCTGGGAGATTTCATTATGATGGTGAGTGCGCTAATACTGGCAATCAAGATTCTGTTTATCAAGTCCAGTCTTAAACTGGTACCATCCGGAACCATTATTCTCTGGCATGATCTGATCGGAGTCCTATGGTTTATTCCAGTCGCCTTTCTTTTTGAGCGTTCTCAACTTTCAATGGAATACGTAGATGGATCCGTACTAGGCGGTCTGGCTTATCAGGGAATAATCGTGGGCGGGATGTGCTTTGCGATCCAAACCACACTGCTACAAAAATACTCCGCCACTCGAATATCTGTCTTCAGCTTTTTAACTCCTTTATTTGGTATCTCAGCTGCCGCCATATTCCGGGAAGACCCACTTTCTCCCTGGCTGTTCGTTTCGCTGGTTTTAGTGGCTAGCGGAATCTATTTGGTAAACCGGCAGCAATCTCAGTAAAATGCACTATGTTCACCTGTCCCAGTTCCCGAGAATGACAAATGACCGACTGTAGTTTTAAAATCAAAGACACGTCCTCCATCGTTTCACCAGGCCTAGTGGTATTTCGTGATGTCATGGATGCCAATCTAAAAGAGATGCTACGCGAAGCCGGAGACCTCTCCAGATTACGTCCACACTGTAAAACGCATAAAATGGCATCGGTTACTAAGATTCAGTTAGATTTAGGAATCACTAAGCATAAATGTGCTACTTTTGCTGAAGCGGAAATGTTAGCGTCTGCCGGCGTGAAGGACATCCTGCTTGGTTACAATCTTGTTGGACCTAATATTCAACGCGCAGTCGAATTCGTCCAACAATATAACGACGTTCAGTTCATAGCCACCGCAGATCATGAATCGCCGGTTCGATCTTTATCAGCAGCGATGCAAGCCAGCGGACAATCGATTGAATTACTGATTGATCTGGACTCAGGGCAACATCGCACAGGCATTGCCCCCGGAGATGCAGCCCACCAACTCTATCGTTTGTTTGAAGAACTTCCGGGAATCGTACCCGGCGGGATCCACTTATATGATGGTCAAAATCATCAGACTGAATTAGAGGAACGACGTCAGGCAGTCATGGCATGCTGGCAACTGGCATCAGATTTCAGAGACACGCTTGAAGCGGACGGACTGAGCGTACCACGCATTGTCGCCGGTGGGACAGGAAGTTTTCCAGTCTACGCTTCGATTTCAGATCCCGCCTTGGAATTGAGTCCAGGGACAAATACCTTTTTCGATAACAACTATGGCCTGATGTTTCCTGACCTTCAGTACACACCCGCGGCCAGAATTTTGACGCGAGTGATTAGTCGTCCCACAGAAGATACGCTCACCGTTGACCTTGGGTACAAAGCATGTGCCTCGGACCCCGACGTTAAAAAGCGTGTCGTATTTCCTGACTTACCAGATGCAGATCCTATTCTGCAAAATGAAGAGCATCTTGTCCTCAGGACACAGCATGCCGGAGATTACATTCCTGGCGACGAGTTGCTCGCCGTCCCAGGTCATATTTGTCCAACCAGCGCACTTCACAAGTCCGCTTATGTCATTGAAAACGAAGAAGTTACCGATAGCTGGGTAGTTTCAAGTCGAGATCGCTGGTTGACCATATAGCCACTAACTATTCTTCTGGATTGAGGTCTTCTTTATCGTTTTTCAGAGCACTGATTAACGTATCGTACGATTCCAGACATTGAGTGACCGATTGGCTTAATTTCTCAACGGACTGTGTACTTGCCACCTGCGATTCCATCATTGGCCGCATCCACTCGTTCATAACCTGAAACTGATTTTCCAGTACGGTCAGAATGGATTTGGGGACCTTGTGCATTACGGCGACACGCTGAACTCCTTTGGATTCATCAACAGTAATTGCGCCGGTTGTATAAGCCCGTAGCTCTTCAGCCAAACTCATGAGAGCATCTGCCGTTTCACCACCCACTGTAGGTTCTACGTTAGCAGTAGCTTCCGGAGTGGCTTCAGGCTGAATAGTCGCCAGACTCTTTACGCCATCACTAATGGTGTCGCGAATCTCTTCCAGTCCATCACTGAAGCCCTGCATTTGTAGAACGACTTGACCAAATTGATCGTCGGACCCCACACCTTTAAGCTTCATATTCTTTACGAAGGCTTTTTTGATGTCGTCCCAGCGCATTTGCTGTTCCTCATCAATCCAGCCACACATTTCGTACAGTTTCAACAAGTTAGCTTCGGCATCACTGGTTAGCGTCTGAGCGTCATTTTCATAACTTCCCTTGATCAAAGTCTCCAATTCATCGTCATTCATGATCGGGAGTACTTTTTCGGCGATACGATTCATATTTCGATAGGATCCCTGAAGCTTGAATGGAGGTTCCGTTCGATATTCATCAGCCTGAGCGGCAGAGTTGATATATTCACGATTAACCATCAGTACAACATCCCGGACTCGCATCAGTTTCTTCATCGTATTCACCATCTCGCTGACTTCTTCCATCGAGTAGTTCGCCTCGAATTCGATGCCTTCCTGCGAGCCCGTTTCGGCAATACGGATCACGCTGTATACATCCTGTTGGCTACGACTTGCTAATTTATTGAGTACGGGATTGGAAGTCAGACAGTTTTCGAGATAACTCATCTCAAACGCGTCTTTGGTATCGCCAATGATTTCACCGAGATTGTAAATATCGGCTCGGTTTGCCAGCATGTCCGGAATCTGGAATTTATCTCCACTTTCCGTATATGGGTTCCCTGCCATAATCACACAAACTTTACGTCCGCGTAGATCATATGTCTTGGTCTGGCCTTTATAGACCCCTTCGATTTTTCGCTGAGCATCACAAAGTGAGATGAATTTTTGTAGAAACTCAGGGTTACAGTGCTGAATATCATCTAGATATATCATCACATTGTCACCCATTTCGAGTGACAGGTTGAGTTTTTCAACTTCTTCCCGAGCTCCGGCATTTGGAGCTTCTTCCGGATCCAGGGACGTCACTGCGTGGCCAATGGCTGGGCCATTGATCTTCATGAAGATAATTCCAAGACGATTAGCGATGTATTCCATCAACGTCGTCTTACCATACCCGGGAGGAGAGATCAGCAAGAGCAAGCCCATCAAGTCCGTACGTTTCTGGTCACCGACGACTCCAATTTGCTTGGCTAGATTATCACCGACCAATGGCAGGTACACTTCATCGATTAGGCGGCTTCGTACAAACGAGGTGAGAACACGAGGGCGGTATTCATCCAGACGCAGATCGTCCTTAGCTTGATCGATAACATCCTTCTTAACCTCAATGTAGTCACGATACTTGGGCACGACGACGCGTTCGAATCGCTCCATCTTCGTGATAAACTCGTTGTAGTTGAAAGGATACGATTTATCTTCAATCACGGCATGATTACCAATCATGCCATTGATAACTCGTTCGACCGTACCGTCGACAACTTTCTTTTTATTCACTGCCCCTTTCATGAGCATAACGGCAAGTTCATCGACATAGTCTTCCGCCGTTGCATCCTGGGATGTTTCACCCAGAAAGGCTTCGAGCCAGTCACGTAAGAGGATAAATCGTTCCAGTGGGCTCTTTGCTAACTTAGTCACACTGGACTTAAATTTATCCACAAAGCTGTTTTGTTTTAGATGTCGTTCAAAGGCTTCATACAATTCGGCTGCCTTACGACTAATCACAAACTGATTACTTACGGTTAATTCTTCGAAAAGATAATTCGCAGCCTGACTAACATAATCCTCTGAAATAACTCCCGTTTGCTGGGCAAACTCTGCAAGCAACGGCTCAATCACCGCAACATACTGTTGTTGTTCAGCACTACTTGGGAACAGTAGCGAAATAGTCCCCACCCCGCTCAATCGGGATTGAAGCAATGCCTTTTGAGCTGTATCTCCGAAGTGTTGCCAGTACAGTCTGGCTAATGCCCGGGACTTGGTATGGTACCGCAACAACCCAATGGATAATTCCATCTCTGCCAGAGTCTTCACAATCTTGGCCGCATCAAGATCATGAACCCCTTTTGCGTAGGCTTCGGTGTAGCGTGGCCCCATAAACTTCTGAAGTTCGGTGACACGTTGTTCATCGTCGAGCGTTGAAAATGCTTCCAAAGACATCTCTGCATTGGCATGCAATTCTTCAAACATCTTATAAGCCAGGTATTCACCTCGATACACTTCCATGTTTTCCGAGATGACTTCCTGCTGCCAGACATCTCGCGTTGCCAACAAACGTTCATCTGTAATCTGTTCAAAGAAGTCGGTACCCGTGAGGTGAAAGAACATTTCCCCGTCACGTAAAACAGACGTTAAATCTAGTGACTGGATGTTTACTGAGAAATTATGATTACCAAACTTGATGACATTTTCGCCATCCACGTACAAATCCTGACGATCCTTCAGCTGACGTACGGCATCTTCTCGTACCGTTTTCATACGACTTTGGATGTCATCTACTTTGACACTGTCGTCCAGTTCTTTCAGCTGATCGACAAGGTCACGAATTTTCTCGATCATCAAGTCAGAAGCAAAATACGCATTAATCTCGTTTACCGATTCGAGACTATCTACTCGCGACTTAACCCCTTTAAGAATTCGGTCGGCTGCATTCATTAATGCATTGGCACGCTTATTACGCTCTTCAACAAGCCCTACTTTTCTCGTTTCAAAGGCGTTGTATATTTCCTCTCGTTTGTCCGTCAATTGAACAACGAATTCATCAAATTCCGCAAATCGACCTTCCAGCTCTTCTAACTGGATCATCATCTTCGTGAGGAATTCTTCACACTTCAATGGAGAGTCACAAATATCGAGGTAGTTCACAACGGCCTGATTGAGCAACTTCATCTGCGAATTAAATTCAGCCACTCCTTCTACACTCATCAGGTCTTTAACTTTACCTTTGAGTGATGCTCGGGCAGTATTCACTTTGCCAAAGATAGCCGAGATATTCTCGATGATCCGTGTTCGCTGAGTTGCATCTTCGATATCAAGATTACTGACAATATCGATCAGCATCTCGAGTTCGGTAGCACTTGCGGAAATCTCTTCTTCCAATACTTTAGCATCGGTCACCTTGGCTAAATCCGGAATCGAATCAGCCTGACCATCCACACGCTTGGCATACGGTGCTAAAGCATCATCACGTAATAGAAACTCAACACAACGCTGACTTAAGCGGTCATTGCTTTCAGCCACCTGTTGTTCGAGTTCATTTATCAACGCACCGTCGTTGTAACGCAACTCACGTAGCGAAATAATCTCACCACGTACGGCTCGTAGCTCTGCCAATGCCTGGACAAATTCATCGATATTTTCGAAACGACTGTTTTGTACAACTCGCAGAATCTCTGTCACTCGCTCTTCAGCGCGACGTGACTGTTCCAACGTATTTTGCTTAACGCGAACTACCTTTTCGAATTCGTCGATCGCAGATTCTGCAGCCTGTCGAATTTCCAGAAGCGGTTCCGAAACTTTGAAACACTCTTCATTGGTAGACCAAAAATAAGCATCCACCACATCGCCGGCAGCTTTGGACAAATCGCTGTAAAGGCCGGTGTAGCTATCATCTTTTTCGATTAAGGAGATAACTTCATAGCATTCGGCCATCCCACGGACCAGATCCTTGTTTCCAATTTTATAGAGGAAGGAGTCTGTATTCGTCTCGGGCACATAATCGTCTGAAACATACGGAGTTTGCCAGATCTGCAAAGCGTGATGTTTTTGAGGTTCTTCCTGAGCACGGAAGCAGACCATTTCCCCGGCATGGAAGAAGGATGTTCCATTACAGATAACAGGCGTATCAACCTGTTGTTGGATTAGGTTGTATCTCAAAAGAACATAGGTACCGGTATCTTCACAGTAGAAGATATAGAGGTAGTCTTCGCCGTTAGGAGCATCCATACGGCGATCAAACTTCATGTGCTGCAGTTCAGTGTCAAAGACCTTGAACTCGCCCGTGGCCAATGCATACCCATTGGCAAAAATCACCCCATGATCATCGGGAAGCAGCACACAGGATTCTTCAATGGAATCACAACGCCAAACTCTTTTAATTTTGTCGTTGTAGATAAAGTAGCGGTAATTCTCTTCCTGGTAGGGACGGATTTTGACCAGGATCAAACTTCCGTTAACCGCGTATAGGACTTCAGAGTCATCAAGCGTCTGATCAACATTCTCGACAGGTTCAGAGTAAATCCCTTCGCCTGTCTCGGTATTATTCTCGATTTTGATGGTCAGGTCGCCACCGGTCGATTCGACAAATAACCGATCGTCGATACTGATATGAGGGTGACGGCCTTCTTCAAATTGATCGCGAGTCGCTCGTCGCCATGGGAAATCATGCTGGGAAGGAAACTTCACTTCGTGATCACTACGGTTGTCCACGTAGGTCAGCTTATCGCCTTCAAGCTTCCATTTCAGACTCTTGTAGTCATTAGCGCCTTTACCAACTCGGAAAGTCATATAAAGGAATGGACCAATAACGAAGAACTTGGCAAATTCCGCATCTTTGTAGTATTTGTAGATTTCCTGGAAGTCACGCTCAAACTGAGGATCACTTAAGAGCGTGGACTCTTCGCCATGAAATGAGCCGTCGCGGAAGGTGTAAACCGCGAAGACGTCAGCGGGGTGCGTGGTTTGACGCAAACCAAAGTGGATGTTGTAGCCAAAAATGAATTGCTCACCGATGGCAATCATATCGCGAGCGACACAATTGTGTTCAGTGGTTACACGCTCTGTTCCTAAAAGCGTGGTTTCAATTGCTCCAAAGACATCCTTACGCGCTCCGTTCAGGCTGGTAAGCCGATCTCGTAACTCGCCGGCGAAGCTCTTGAGTCGGTTTCGTATGATCTCATACGTACCGCTCTCCAGCTGTGGCGAATTCTCCTCGGGAGTCTGCGTGTTGTCTGGCTGCTGTTCTTCTTGAGCCATGGTACGAACTCTCTAATGATTATCCCAACAAGGAATAGTTATCCGAAGTAAGTTTAGGGAGTACACCGAGGAAAGGAGAGGCAGACCAACCTTCAGCATCCGAGAGTTGGAGGCTGGTCTGCCACATTCCGAAGGTGTACTAACTAACTGATGCCTTATGCATCACCCTGAGCAGCCTTGGCTGTCACGATGGAGCTGGCCTGATTCCCGGCGATCCCGGTACTCTTTGCCATTCCTAACAGACCTTGCAGCTCATTTCGGATCGAGTCCGTTCGAGCCAGACCGATCATCTTGGCAATCAGAGCGGCTATCGAAAGATCTTTCACATCGTCCGTGCTGAGGTTGAACTGATCAACCATACCAAGGATTCGAGCCTGGAAGTACTCAGGGTCTCCGTTAAAGAACGTGTCTTTAACATCGCTGACTACTTCACTGTTATTTACAAATCGATCGACAACCTTACCGCCCTTCACAGCATTGACCACCTGGTCGAAGAAGGTTGATTCACCGCCGACGATATCGATGCGAGCACTCTTCAGTGCTTCACCCATAATATTCGACTGAGCTTCTGCGATTTGACGTTGAGCATCGATCGCTGCGATTTCGATTTCTTTATCTTTATTAAGCTGGAGTTTGTATTCTTCGTGTTCTTTACCCACATCGTCGAAGAGCTTCATCGCATTCGCTTTCTCTTCGATACCTTGAGCTTCTGAACTATATTTCAGCTTCATGACTTCTGCTTCGGCTGTACCTTCTTTCGAGATACCTTCTGCCTTGGCGACCATTCCGGTTGCTTCCGCTTCGGCATGACGTTGAACAACCACTGCTTCTGCAGTTCCTTGTTTCTCGGTCGCGACAGCTTTCGCTTCCAGGCCTTTAGCTTCCGCTTCAGCTTTACGCTGGATCACAGCAGCTTCTGCATAACCATCTTTTTCTTTCGCATCTGCCTTCGCCGTAATGACGTTTGCTTCTGCTAACCCACTGGCTGCTTCATCAGCTGTTTTCGCTTCCGCTAACATCTTAGTAGCCTGAGTCTCTTTTTCCGCTCGCTGGCGGTGGGCTTCTGCTTCGATCACGATTTGTTCGGCGTGACGCTCGGCAGCTTGTTTCTCTGCATCGGCTGCTTTGACTTCTTTCACCAAGGATTCTTCTGCTGTCATTTCAGCTTTGGTGACGGTAACTCGTTTGAGTCGGTCGGCAGTCGCGAATTGTTCGGTATCTTTGATACGTTCCTGTTCTTCGACGACTCCACGTTCAACGATGACTCGTTCACGAATGACTTCCTGAATATTTCGCTTTTCGACTTCGATCGCTTTGTCTTTATCGATGTCTGCCAAGGCAATCACACGTTCACGATCGGTTGCTTCCAACCCTCGGTCACGTTCGACACGTTCGGTTTCAACAGCATCTGTACGTTCTTTGTTCTTACGAGCCACAATGATCTGACGATCTTTGTTCTCTTCAGCCACCTGAAGTTCTTCTTCTGTTTGAATCCGGCGACCTTCGGCACGTAAGCGTTCTTCTTCGCGAACGACAGCGGCCTGAGCCTGTTCACGCGCGGTCACTTCTTCAATTTCACGGCGTTGACGTTCTTCAGCTTCTACCTGCTGACGCTCCAGAGCCAGGATTGCTTCCCGAGCTTCCACGTCCTGCTTGGTAATCGCCTTTTCTTTTTCACGCTCAATATCGTTGGCCTGAATCGCTTCACGAGCAGTCAGATCCGTAATCTTCTTAATACCTTCCGCATCAAGAATGTTCTTAGGATTCAACGCTTCAACCGGCGTTTGTTCCAGATAATCAATCGCAGTACTAACTAATTCGTAACCTTGCAAGTCCTCTGCGTCACCCAGAACTTCGGTAATAGCCACTTTGAATTGATCTCGTTCTGTATATAAATCGACGAAATCAAATTTCTTTCCGATCGTTTTCAAGGCTTCTGAAAACTGAGCATCAAATAACTCGATCAACGCGTCTCGGCTCGAAGCTCGTTTCGCACCCAGTTTGGCAGCAACCAATTCCATATTGTCAGCAGAGATTCGCAGATAGAAAGCAACTTCAATATCCGCTCGGATATTATCTTTACAAACTAATCCTTCAGATCCCTGACGTTTGATCTCAATCCGCTTGACGGACAAGTCCATACGCTCTGCCTGGTGAGCCAGCGGAATGACAAACATCCCGGAGCCTGAAGCAGCTTTGACGCCACCCACACCAGTACGAATCACAGCCTCATCAGGACCGACTTTGACATAGAATTTATTAAGGGCCACTGCCAGAATCAGCAGTAAAAACAGCCCTCCACCAATGGCGAGACCGGTAATAGCCATACCGCTCAGTTCGCCTACTGCGATTAGGAACTCGCTATACATTTTCAGTTTCCTCGTTGTTGTCCGTTGTTTCCTCGCCCGTCGAACGCGATTCCGCAACAATGTACACCTTCTGAGCATTGTCATAGCTCACGACGGTTACCCGAGTTCCATCCGGGATTTCTTCTCCAGCCGTCCTGGCTTCACTTATTAAATCCCCCTCTTTGCGAGCGATAAAAATCTTCCCGCGAGTCGAGTGGGTTGTAATTCTAGTCGTGGCCTGGCGTCCAACAAAGGAAGCCCGGTCCAATGTGTTTTCCTTAAACCAATTTCGCATTGGTTGGGTGACGAATTTCGTGGCAATCGCCCCGATTCCAGCTACCCAAAACAGACGAAAAGTTACTACACCTGTCGCAACCTCTTCTGTAAGTGGCTTATATTTATCCACCCCTATTGAGGCAAAAAAGAAACAGATTGAAAAAATTGAAAACCATACCATCAATGGTATGGTTCCAATATTTAGCCATTTAAGCGGCATCAGGCCGATTCCCATGAATCCGTCTATACCACCAACATCTGCATCCGTATCAAAGTCCAAATCGAAGTCAATCACATCCAATCCCAGACCGGTCAATACCGAGATGAGCCAGTAGGCAACTACAAACAGAACCAACCCTGTTGATACAACCAGGGGAGCACTGAATAAGTAATCTACGGTTTGTGTTAACTGTTCATTCATAACTATTCGTATTAACCATTTAAGGAAAAGTACATTCCAAGTATCGCCGACAGCATTAAAGCTGCATCATTACGTTCTCTCTAATGACTAGAAAAAACAGGAAACGCAGCCAAGCTGTAGCGGTTGTACGGGTTATACCGGCGAGATCTGATTCAGCCCGTCGGGATCTCTCCGCATCAACTACATTCAGGTATTCGTTTGTCACAGGGTTTTATTGGTGTTAAACCAAAGGCATTTCACCGAAATTTCCAGTGTCTCACCTGATTTCATTCCCAGTGTGTAACTGAGCATCCTGTGCAATTCAAGTTTGCCCAGTTTGCCGAGCTTGAAAGGAACTCGATCCAACTACCCAGTTCAGGTAGATAGTTTCCCTGTCCAGAAAGCAGCCCAAAGGCTACTTGGTACCACGCATGAATCACGTCTTACGACATAAAGTAATCGTGGTTTAGCTTACATTCCTAACCGTTTCGTGCCTCAATAGCACAAAACTAGCTTCCCTATATAACTCGAAATATTCCAATTTGACCGGAGCCGCAGCTCTGCCATCTTGGGTTAGTCGAGTGAGTCCCACAATTTCTCGAAGTGGCCGATAAACGGCCGAGTAATTGTCGGGTCATCAGTAACAAGAAAATTCTCTTCATTATGATGGTCGGCACTACGTGTCCAGTTGTAACTGCCGGTCAATGTTGAAGTCTTGTCAAAGATAGCGTATTTGTGATGCATATGATGAGGTGACTGATCCACTCGAAGTGGGATCCCTAAATTATTCATCCGGTCTACATCAGAACCTGGGTCAAATGCTTTATCGTTATCAGTAATCACCCGAATGTTTACTCCACGCACATATGCATCCCGAACGGCCTGTGTAATCCGATCATCCGTAATCGTGAAGACGCAAATGTCCACCGTTTGTCTAGCTCTCTCGAACAGATTACAGATTACCTTTGGACAATCATCTCCAGGGCTGAAGAAGACATGTGAGTCCTTACCATCAGCTATATCTTGTTTCTGAAACGACTTAATGACGTCTTCCAGCCATTCCAAGACTCCTTTGGCTTCCGGACTAATGAGTTCTTCACGAGCAATTTCAAAAGCTCGATGACGTAAAAACGCAAGTTGATGATCCGCCGAACCGTGTTCTCGTACGATCCCGTTAAGAATTTTTTTCTCACCTCGAGATACTCTGGCATCATCCAAAGTACGTTTCAAGAGTTCATCAATTTGTTCTGTTTTCATCGTGTTCTGCTCGATTCGTGTCTTTAGTATCCCAGGTGTCGCTTCGATCTCAAAAGTGCTCGAGCCTATGACGTAGCAGGTTCGGCAGTTGATTCCACGGAGGGTGGTGGTGCATCTTCTGAGCCCGTCTCGCTTTGTTGAAACTGTATATCCACTATAGCAGCCCCAATAGAATCCCCAAATGTATTGGTTGCCGTTCTAAATCGGTCTAACAACCAGTCAATCGCCAGTACTGACGAAATCAACTCCACAGGAAGATTGACAGCATTTAAGACAATCATCATGGTCACCAATCCGGCTTCAGGAATTCCTGCAGCGCCAATTGCTGCCAAGGTCGCTGTCACCGCCACAATCAACTGATCAGTGAATGTCAGTGGTGCCACATCAAAGCTACCGGAAGCGACGGCAATATTTGCAATAAAGATTGCAGCCGCTGCTTCGTAAAGGGCAGTACCGTCCATGTTGATCGTTGCACCTAAAGGCAAGACGAAATTGGTTGATTTTTTGGACACTCCGGCCTTGTTGGCACATTCCATGGTTAATGGCAATGTGGCTGAACTCGATGCTGTCGAAAAGGCCGTTAGCAACGCCTCAGACATCTGCTTCATATACACATACGGATTCTTCTTCGTGACTAACCAGTAGATAAGCGCAAGAGTAACAAAGGCATGGAATCCTAGTCCTACTAATACCGTGAGTACGAACATACCGCTCTGAGCGATCACCTGCCCTAGCTCCCCTTTAGCGTTAGCCTCTCCAAAATTGGCTGCGATAAGGCAAAAAATCCCGATCGGAGCAATATTCATCAACAACATCACAAAGCTCATCATGGCATCGTTGATTTGGCCTACCATTTCCGTAATGGCTTCCACCTTTTCGCCCATCGTTGTGAGCATCCCTGCAAAAATAATTGCAAAGACAATCAACGGCAGTAAATTCATTGTGGCCGCTGCTTCAAACAGATTGTCGGCAAACAGCATCAAAATCAGATTCCCAAGGATCATCCCTATCCCAGGCTCTTCTTCTTCCAAGCCGGCACTCAAGCCTGGGAAGATTTTGGCTAACTCTCCCTCACTAAGACCTGTTTGAACATGTAAAATCCCCAGCACTTTTTGAACATCTTTTCTGGTAACAACAACTTCACCATCATGCTCTGCAGCTTCTTCGGTCTCAAGTCCTGCATGTCCTGTTGCGCTTTCATGATCTTTTTCCGAGGTATCTTGAGCTACGACCTGTTCTGGTGCAGCGGGGCTACCATTAGAAGCTCCGGGATTGAAAATATTGACGACGATCAACCCTATGGTCACGGCCAAAACAGTGGTAGCCAGATAGTATCCCACAGCAGTCGCACCAGGTTTTCCAAGTTTTCGCACATCACCAAGGCCTAAAATCCCGTTCATGACGGAAGCAACCACCAAGGGAACAACCATCATCATCAATGCCCGCAGGAAAACCTCCCCACCGATTCCGATTCCTTCAAAAATACTGAGCGTCGTCTGTTCTTTCTCAACACCCATCAAAGCCGGCAAGATCAGTGCGGTGAGGATCGCGAGCACGATCGAGATAATGATATAGAGAGTTAGATTGCCGTGACCCTTTTTTCCTTCTTTTGACATGTACCCGATTCACTCCGGAGAATTGTTGCTAATGTAAAACTGACTGGCTAGTTTGAGAGATGCGAAACCAAAGATGAGCAGGGCGCAGTTTTTGCGACTCTGAGGACAATAATCTTATATTTATAATTCTGAGTTCGCAAAGAATTCGAGTGCCGCGGGATGAAAATCTACCGGATGTTGACTGGCTGCAGTACGAGAAAGCAAATTGAGCCGTCCTGCAATACTGCCGCTCTCACCAGGTACAAAGATAGCAGTCAGCATTCGCTTCACCAAAGCTTCACCAGCATTCGCATTACTAACCAGGAACGCCATCGTCGCAACCGTTGGAGTCAATTCAGCTTCCACTTGACTCAGGCCTTTCCCTGAAATGCGATCACGATGATATCCGATCTGCGTAAGGTCATTGATTTGCTGAGGTGTTAATCCAATCAATTCAAAGCGATTGTCGTTCAGTAATTCCCGCAATACAGCATTCTCTGTACGAGTGGTCACGATCCCTGCTTCGATGGCAGGATCTGTCAGCATGGCCTGGAATGGCTTATAAGATTGCTGAAGTTTCGTGTGATCAATATTCAAGGTGGATAAAACTCGCTCCGAAGTAATTCTCATCCCCGAATCTCTCGGACCTAAAGACACAACACGATCTTCCAGGTCCTTCAAAGATTGAATTCCCTGCCCTTTGCGAATCACAATATGCACTTTATCAGCATATAAGGGCGTTAGTTTCGCGATGTCGTTATCATTGGCTAGTACTTCCAATTGAGCGATGGCAATGTGGACCTGCCCTGACTTGAGTAATTTCACGTTTTCTCTGGAACCTGAAGTATTCAGAATATTCGTAGGTTGGTTGTAGTTGTTCGCTAACTCATCTTTTAGACTGGTCCCAACCTGGTGGTAAAACTGGTCACTCATTCCTGTCCCAATATTAATCGAGTCAGGAACGTAACTTTGTCGTACATTCTGCCAAAGAACGAAAGAACAGAGAATCAGCAGCGGTAAGACCCACAATAGGTGATTTACCACCTTGTGCGTCTGACTCACATTCGGAAAGTGATTCCCCGATAATCGTGCAATGAACGGAACATTATTCAACCAGCGAATCGACTTCCCAAGTTTACTAATGGGCACAGCATTGACCGGACGACCATCAAGCATGCGTGCAAAATCCCCAGCAAGCTCTTCGGCTGACGAATATCGATTCAGAGGATTCTTCGCAAGACACTTAAGACAAATCGCCTCCAATTGACGATTCACATTGCTGGACATATCTGATGGAGGGACAACCTCCCGGTGGAGCACTTCAACCACCGTGCTAGCTGCTGAGTCTGACTTGAATGGTGGTACGCCGGTGATCAACTCGTAGAGTATCGCTCCGATCGAGTAAACATCGGAATGGGCTCCCATACGGTCTTCATCAGCTCGGGCCTGTTCCGGCGACATATAACTTGGCGTACCGACCGTATCGCCACTGCGAGTGAGATCCAATTCATTGTCAATTTGCTTGGCCAGGCCAAAGTCAGTCACAATAGCTTTGCCGTCGGAGTTACGTATAAGAACATTTGCTGGCTTGAGATCACGATGTAGTATGCCATGCTCATGGGCGGCATGAACTCCATCCGCTACATCCTTCAGGATTTCAGCCATTCGCCGGCTGCTCAGATGGCTTTCCCGATTCAGAGAAGCCAAATCTGTACCTTCGACATATTGCATTGAGTAATAATGACGGCCACCAACTTCACCAATGTCAAACACGGTGACAATATTGGGATGCTGCGTGGAACCGGCGGTTTGAGCTTCTTTGTAGAAGCGAGCCACGTCTCGATCGAATCGAAATCGATCCGAGCGAATCATCTTAACGGCGACTTCGCGGTTTATCCCCGCCTGCCGAGCCCGATAGACGATCCCCATACCGCCCTGCCCTATGACTTCAAGCAATTGATAGTCACCAAAGGCAAAACCCTCCGGCACACTGGACGTTGTTCCTATCGGAGGAACTGCACCACTGGAGAGATAGAAATCCAGACTGTCGTTATTATCTGGATCTGTATCATCCAGATTTACAGGCCCTTTAGGCGTGGCGTCTTCGCCCGCCATCGATACGGGAAATTCATCCCCAGATGGCGGACCAGCCATCTTCTGTATCATGTTTGCCATTTCGAGCAGTACATTCAGGTCGTCGGCAACGTCTTCATTGGCAGCAAGAAACTCATCGCGACTAACAGCCGTTCCTTCATCTTCCTGCTTGAGAAATTCGGCTAGCAACTGACTGATGCGCAGTTCGCGATCCGATGGTTCATCAGAATTATCAATAGGTTTTTCAGACATAGTCATTCCGACTAGTTACTCGGTCAAAGTAACATGACTAAGGATTTAAAATCGACTTTCAGTACCGCCCAGGTCTCGCAAGCTGCGAAGCCCTCGTTTAAGAAGACCTGCTACTGCCATTTCAGATCGATCGAGGCGTTCAGCGATTTCTAGCAAGGTCTTTCCCTCTAAATATCGCAGGCGTAACGCTTCTCGTTGATCTTGCGGCAGTTTGCCTAACAACATTGCAAGCCGGACTGCTTGCTCGCCTCGCATCACTCGTTGACTAGGAGACGATTCATTCGATACCGGACCAGCATTTCGAATACGATGAGCTCTTGATGATTGATCAACAATTGCTTCCTTACGTATCGATCGCTTTTGAGTCTGGATGTGCCGACGAATTACCTGATTGACATTGTTTTCAAGTATTTTTCGTACCCAACCAATCCATTCAGCCTCGTGAGCCCCCCGAAATCCATCAATATCTCTGTGAATATCTAAACAGGTCTGTTGGATGACATCGGAAGGATCAACACGTGATCTTACTCCTGAATCCAGGTAGCGGAGAGCAAGAATTCGCAGATAAGGCCTGTAACGATTCAAGAGGTTGCCTAAAGCATCCCGATCCCCGCCTTTGGCACGCTTGAGTAAAGCGCTGTTCGTATCGTTGTTCATTCTCACCCTATATATTCAATGGATGCTGTCGTCTGAGAGAGTGGGCGCTAAATCACTAAAAATTTAGAATAACGATTTGGTTCTTTTGATGCAAAGAAAACCAACCTTAACCTAAAAGAGGAAGTGGCGGGAAAAGCAAGGCATTCCCCACCACTTCATCAGAGACTTATTCTCAACAATTAGAATTGGCTGAAGAAGTCATCCAAAGAATTTTCTTCCGCCAACTCTTCGCTTATTTCATCGACAATATCTGCAATCAGGTCTTCCATAACTTCACTGCGAACCTGCGATAACCCAGTCGTCTGTTGGTTAACAAGTTTGAAGCCATTGTTGACTGGAGCTGCGAGAGCCTGAATGGCCTGTTCGGCGACTGCTGCAACATCCATGCCTGATGATGGGACGAATTCACCTTCGCCTTCACCATTGGCGTTATCATTCAGATGATTAATCACCTGAACGGCATCACTCGGAGCAATATAGCCATCTGCATCCACATCATAGAACGGAGGAGGTGTAGCTCCGGTTACTGGAAGCTGATACGACCCAGATTGATTCAATTCAGAAATAATTAGCAGAGCATCGAGTGGTGAAATGAAGCCGTCATTGTTAACGTCCATGCCGTTACTACGATTATGCCATGGATATGGGTCTAAAATTACATCGATAGTTACGGTCGCGACATTTGACTCCGCTCCGTCGTCATCGAACACCGTATAAGTGAGCGAGTCGGGTCCGAGATATACATCAGGCACAATATGCGGCTGATAGATAATTGAACCATCGGCAGCAACTGTGGCGTTACCGTTGACAGGTGCGGTTTGAATCGTAACCGTGGATGGATCGAGAGTGCCATCAGAATCCGAGTCATTATCCAGTACTGAGATTACCGTTGCCGTGTTAAAGACATCCTGATAAGCATCTGTGGAATCATCTTCAGCAAACGGAATATCGTTGATTTCGACAGTTACTGTGACTTGGTCAGACGTTTCTCCAAAATCATCCGTTAGTTGATACTTAAAGGTGGACGTACCACTAAAGTCAGTTGCTGGCTGGAATGTGACGGTGTTGTCATTATTGACAATAACCTGACCTTCGCTAGCATCCGGTTCTTCCGTGATCGCCACAATAACGATCGTGCCGTCGACATCATAATCGTGACCCGGATCAGTATCATCAGCTGCTTTAATGACATCAATTACTAGATCCTGATTTCTTGGTCCCAGAGCACTATCCGGATTCGCAACAGGAGCATCGTTCACGCCAGTGACATCAATGGTCACCGTTCCTTCACTGGAACCGCCTTGTCCGTCACTAACCGTGTAGGTAAACGTATCAAAAGCAGACACACCGTCCGCTAATGCCTGAAGTGTATCGGCATTTCTAGGATCGTAGAAGAATGAACCATCTGCGTTCATCGTGATCAAAGCACCACTAGTGCTTTGACCGGTCAGCTGGCCGGTACCATTGATACCTGAAACGAATAGAGCTGAAGCGGGATCATCTGCATCCGTATCGTTTGCCAGTACACCTACGGCGTCAACCAGCGTAGAATCTTCGTCTACCCCATTGATACCCAGGAAGTCATCATCGACTGCAACTGGTGCTTTATTTTCACCTGTAACAACGACAGTCACCGTCGCGGTTGATATAGCACCATGAGAATCCTCTACCGTATAGGTAAAGGTATCATCCAAGGTGTCTCCACGTAGCAAAGCCGCCAAGGTTACCGATGTCGTTGGGTCATAGCTAAATGAACCGTCGGCCTGAATAGTAACGGTGGCACCTTCCGAACTACTGCCGGTCAATGTCGTGCTACCATTTAGCTCGGTCACCGTAATAGAGTCATCCGCATCTGCGTCCGCGTCATTACCCAATACACCGGCGGGATCCACATCCAGAACCTGATTTTGTCCGGTCGCATAGGTATCATCCGCTGCCGTTGGCACATCATTCACACCATTGACCGTAAACGTGATTGTGGTCTGTGATGTCTGTCCGTGAGGGTCACTCATGGTATAGGTGAACTGATCGTCAGTGTTATCACCGGGATCCAGAGCCATTAATTCAGCTGATGTCGTCGGGTCATAGCTAAACGATCCGTCGGCATGCAGGGTAAATTCAGCCCCTCTGGTTGAAGTGACGGTCAGACTGTTTGTCACACCATCCAAATCAGTACCATTTAGTTTGGTAACTACCTTGATGTCATTGGTATCTAGTTCGATATCATTTGCCAGAACGCCTGCGGCGGCCTGACTTGTAACAACGTCCTGATCGACAGTCAAAGTATCGGCAACCGCCGTCGGATCGTCATTCACTCCGGTAACCGTAATCGTTACTGTAGATACGTTACTATCTTCACCGTGTTGGTCAGTGGCTTTATAGGTAAACGTTACATCGATGGTCTGATCCTGAGCTAACTCCTGGAAGTCTGAACCAGGTACGAAAGTAAAGGTTCCATCGCCATTATTCGCGACCGTCCCTTCACCAGACGCCAGGTTCTGCACAATGGAATAAGTAAGGCTATCCAAATCGTCATCGTTATCAACATCTGATGCGATAAAGCTAGCTGTTACAGCCGTGCCGTCTTCCACTGCCGCAACCGGGAGATCCTGAGAAACAGGCGCGTCATTGACTCCTGTCAATGTAATGCTAACTGTGGCAGCTGTCTGAGATCTGAAGCCAAAGCTATTCGGAGTCGTCGTATCTTCGATCAGTGTATAGGTAAACGTATCGGTGACAACTTCGCCGACACTCAGAGCCTGAATGTCTACTGCTGTGGTTGGGTCATATGTAAAGACTCCGCTGGTTGCAACCGGTGCCGTTGGGTTAGACCAGTCTGTATTTACATCAACCACAGCTCCCATGGCACTAAAACCATCAAATTCATCAACACGAATATCGTTGTCATTGGCGTCGGTATCGTTCGCAAGAAGGCTTGGTCCCGGTGCTGTAACCGGCAGAGCCACGTCTTCCGTAGTTGCGTATCCTGCAGTGGGCAGAGACGGGTCGTGAATTGCTTCCGGTGGACGTCCATCAACGATTTCGATTTGATAATCTTCGATTTCGCCACTGGTCGTTAAACCGGTTGGTCGCAATCCCCCGACGTCACTGATACGGAATCGAGCGTACGTTTGACCAGGTACGGAATCTGGTTCCAGTGGTGCTTTAACGCTCAGTTCATTCGCTCCAGCCGTCAATTGCATACTCGCTGCAATTTGCTCATTGGCATCATCCCAGTCGCCATCTCGGTTGTAGTCAATCCATGCATCGAGCAGAGCATCTTCTGAAGCAGTAACAACTAATTCTGTGAAGACATAAGGATTGAAGAATCCGATCGCTGCTCCATTCGGCCCCGTAACACCATCGGCATCGTCACCTGTAATTTCGACTCGACCGTTAGCTCGAGCAATCGGGTTTAGATTCAGGCGAATATTGGCATCAATGAGTGCCTGTGTAATATTTGCGGCGACGGTATCGGCATCATCAGTCGCTGTGAAGCTAACTTGAATATTGCCATTTACAATTGAGTCGTCATCGTCGAGTTCAACTGTGTAGGTGTTACCACCACCTGTGATGGAGATCGTTTCACCATCCGCAACATGCGCTCGTTGATCGGCAGCATCAACGCCAACTGCATTATCAGCGTTTACTGTTGTACCTTCCGTAGAGGTGATTATCACATCCGATCCATTGACAGTTGCTGTGACACCCAAGATACCCTGGGCTGTAATGGCATTGGCAGTCTTGGTGGCAATATCAGCGGTTGTATCGCTACCGAGTACGTCAACAACAACATTGCCGTTGGTTGGGGGAACGCCAGAGGTATCGTATTCAAATGTAATGCCACCAACTTCAATCAGATCTGCATCCGTAAAACCAGCTCCGTCAATGGTGACTGATAGGATGTCGATGTTAGACACAACCAAATTGGTTGAAGTCTGGAGATCATCGGAGGTGATTCCTGCAGCGGCGGCCGTATCGATTTGATAGCCTTCACCGTCCAGATCATCACTTACGATCGGTTGGCCGTCATTATCACGGTCAACACGTTCCCCTAGAGAAATAGTGGAACCGGACATGTGAATCGCTGGGTTGTGCCCACTGATAGTTGGATAAGCATTCTGTGGTGCTATTCCATTGCCATCCGGTGCGTCTCCCATATCGTAGTCAACTAATCCCAACTGGATGGTGTACATCGTCTCGCCGGACAGTTGATTTGCCTTGAGTGGATTCGTTGCCAGGTCCTCGATTTCTTCAATTTTCCGAGGAGTCTGGACGTCCCAGTCATCGACGAGGAAAGCGTTGCTGAAGGTCGAAACATTCAGTGCTCCGGTAACCCTTAATTCATCAGCACCTTGCGGTTGGGCAATCACGCCATCAAGCTGATCCTGACTATTGATCGCCTTGATAATCTGTACCGCCGTTTGCGTTCCATCAAAGTTATCAAGTGGCAAAATATTCACTGGAATCGCAGCCGGCTTGGAGGGATCGCCTACTTTAATCAGGGCAGTATTCGATGTGTCAATTGTATGTTGCGGTCGAGCACCGAAGGAGATGATTGATGTGCCGGTGACGAGGTTCGGGTCTAAATTGAGTCCCGATCCCTTCAGGGCAACGATAATCTCCTGAGCCAATTGGTTCACAGTCGTTGAGTTATTAAAGTCAAGACGCGTGTTACCCAGTGTAACGGATGGATCAACATCCAGATTATTTAACTCGAACGTAACAGGTGCTCCGGCACCATATTGAACGACGAATGTCTGACCGTCATCCAAACCAGCAATCTGTCCGGCGGCCGTTGGGATTCGCAAACCAAACTCTGGACGAACACCAGGAGATCCCTGTTGCAACAGATTGCTGTTAGCAGCGTTGAGCAGGTGATTCATCGTGCCGCCGACATGGATAATACCACCGGATAGCGTAGCCGTTTCCAAATCTAGATCTTCCGCGTTGATTGCATCCGAAATAATCTGTGCCAGCTCGATATGAGTATTCGCCGTCGTAAAATCGATCACTACATCACCGACGAGTGGATCTGCGACCAACGGTCCATCTCCGACTTCGGTATTTTCAAATTCAAACGTAATCACTTTAGATCCATCATCGATCGTAAAGTAGTCGCCGTCGGCAATACCCCCGGCCAAGCCTGTTTGTGTGAGGCTGGTCAAACTAGTATCAAGGACATGGTTTACATTCGACCCAACATGAATCCGGCCTTCGCCCAGATTTACCGAGTTGGCTCCCAATCCAGCATTCGTAATAGCTGCGACAATCGCATCAGCGATTTCATCCATCGTACTGTTGACGGTATACAGAATTGGTGTGCGGCCAACTGTCACATCGCCATCGCGATCAAATTCGAATACAACTGGAGCGTTTGTACCGACACGAAGTGAGAAGACTTCGCCATCGACGATTCCGCCTAATCCACCGGCTTCTTCAGGAATCTGTAATTCCAAAGTTTGTGGAACCGCTAACGAATAACCTCTTTCGAATTCAAAATCAGCTTCATTCCCTTCGAGATCAAAAATCTTGAAGGTATCGCCATCATTGATATTACTCCCGGCTTCGGATACCAATTTCCAATGATCCGTGTTGGCCAGTTCTATGGTGTAAATCCGGTCCGGTGTCCAAATCCCCGATAATGGTGTCAGACGGATCGTATCACTTGTTTCGTTGTAGCTAAACGAATAGTCAATACCGTCATAGAGGATTTCGCCATTGCGTCGCAGGACAACAGTTTCTGTCGTCACTGTGTTATCTGCGACTCCAACCCCTTCATTAGGATCAGCTGGTTCTAGACCGTCATTCAAACGGATTTCAAAGCTGGAAACTACGGCATTGGAAGAAAGGTTTACGACCGTATGGCCTGAGTTTTCATCAACACCATCCGCATCATTGTCTTTAGGATTGATCAAGGCTGCCGTTGGACCTGAGAAATCTGCCCGGTCCAAGGCACCACGGTCGATAAAGACATTCGTTCCCAAACCATTGGGAGGCTCGACCGCAGGGTCATCGACACGTAACTGGCCGGTGACGTCGCGAATTGGAGCAATAATCGGTGAAGGAGCGATTCCGATTGGATCTTTCACCAAATTGAACTCGAACCGTTCTCCAAGCGAACTGATCGAACTATCAATCGCTCGGTTAGGATTCACCTGAGTACCAGGCTCCAGATAGAAATTGTTTACTCCAAGGCGAGGATCGACGAACAGTGGATCCGTGTCGGTCAATGAGATGGCAAAATCTTCACCACTATAGTTCGTGTTGGCCAGGTTGCCTTTATAGAGGGTTCCACCAACGACTGTTGTATTCGACGATGGATCGACATTAATCCCTTGAGCCGTGTTGGCAATGATATTATTCAACAAGGTTGGGCTGGCGTTCTGGTCGACCTGAATCCCAACGTCATTACCATCGAGATCGGTCATAATCGTTCCACCGATACCCACGATCGTATTATTGATAATTCGTCCGAATGGAACTGGTGCAGTCGGCAAACCTGCTCCGTTGGTATCACCACTAAATCGAATACCACCTAAACCACTATAAGTAATCAGGTTATTAGTAACGGTTACACCAGGTACTAACCCTTCATCATTCAATTCATCTAGCTGACGTACTGAACCCTGATGTGGAGCAAAGCCATCAAGTGCGACTCGGTCTCCACCTTCGATATGAATACCGTAAGTTTGAGAGTTTGCAATTCGGTTTCCGTGTAACAGGATCTGACCTTGTTGGCGCGGCAGGTTTGAGTCTCCGCGAAGCGTGCTAGCCGTATTAATTGTTCCATCTGCAAATTCTACAAACTGGAAGACTTCCGCTCCGGCGTCTACGGATAACGCACCGGTAGAAATTTCAATGCTGTAGAATCCCGTTTCAGCAGAGATTGGAGTATCTACACCATCATTAGTATCGATTAATGTCACACCGACTCCGAGTGGTTTGGTTTCACTCTCAGGGAATCCAGATATACCGATATAGAAGATACCACCGGTTGGCGCGGTAAAGGTTGTCGTTTCGACACCTCCACCAGTTGTGGTATCAACGCGAGCTCCGACAATTTCATTACCAGCGGAGTCATAGAAACTGACGACTGGATCGAGAAAGCTACCTGTTGCGGCAGTTACCTGAACGTCGATGGTATCACCGGTATTGAGTTGGACTCGGAATAGATCCGCATCCTTACCAGGAGTATCATTTAGATCCTGATTGTCCCCAATACTGCCTGTTGCCTTGAACGTATTAGACTGCGTACCATTAATTCCGGTATCGACAGCCTGTGCCAGAATATCATTTGGTTCGGCAGCAGGCTGGAAGACCGGATTAAAGGTCCGCAGACTCACGTCACCGAGGATATAGGCGTCCCCATGAAGATCTACGAAATTTGACGATAAGGTTGAAGTAGCACCGGCAGCGTCAAACCTTAAATCGTCACGATCATCGTTATCGTTATCGTCCGGAAATCGAATACCGTCTGTTCCATCACTCAATGCTGCAGTTACATCGAGAACAGCCCGTACTTCGGGGCGATTGATTTGATCACGTATAGAAATCGCAACTTCCCATGCGAGTTGTTCGGAGTTAAATAGAATTTCAAAGTTACCCGGAGTCACTCCGTTGTTGTTAGCCTCGTCGCTGAATTCAAAATTCACCGCCCGCATACCGTCGGTCAAAGTAAAGATATCACCATCAGCAATATCAGCTCCGTCCTGAGCAACAATTCGGAACCCTGAAAGATGACGGTCGTTCGTATCAAACGATTGATGCCAAACAGGCACACCGCCGTCGCCCAACGATACGTACTCTGAACCTCGACGAATTTCCAGTTGATATGCACCTTCGGTAGCATATATGAACTCACCTGTTGCAGGATCTCTTGGTGGGTCACCATCGTAATTATCACTGCCATTAAAGGCAGTAACCATCTCACCGCGTTCAGCGTAACCGATCACAAAATCATCAAGATATAAGCCTTCATGGTCGTTATCCTGAAGCTTCGCAACACCAAAGTCAGCTGCGTTATTGAACAAACCAAGGGGCCCCGCATCCAGGACGGCATGCCCGATAATGCGAAGCAGATCGCCATGCTGTTTAACATGATCATTACCAACAATATCATTGATTGTTTCTAATTCCAGTTTTACCGCCTGACCAGTATCTTCACTAAACTCTATAAATGACGACAACAAGGATGTGTGCTGCAGAAGAATCATCCGCTGCGCATCTCCCATACCGGCCTGAATATCCTGGTTGGTCGTCAGATTAATAGCATCGGTGACGACATTCGCAACCTCTGCTGCCGTCATCATCGATCCTGGAATCACGCGAATAGTTTCGTGATTGCGGATTGTAATTCCCGCAACACCAGTAACGCCAGAGACGCCAGCATTATTATCTAGACCTACGAAGTGATCTGTAATGCTGACTCCAGCGAATCCCTCTGCAGTTATGGCTGTACCGAGGGCTGTAGCGATATCAGCAGGAGTATCCAACGTGGTGATATTTACAGGAACATTTGCTCCGGTGACACCACCGGCAAGATTGAATTCAAACGTAGTAACCGTATCTGTTGGGGCTCCTGGCACGGTCAAGGTCAGCGTTTCGCCATCTGCAATATCGGCACCACTGGCTTGAATTTCAATATCCAAACCTACGCCCGGAACACTATTAGCATCGATACCAAATGTCCCTGAGGTAGCTGTAACAGTATCCAGAGTCGAATGAATTTGAACTCGATTACCATCGATCACTTGAGCGTTTAATCCCAACAGTGCTCCATTGGCATCAACCGCATCAACAAACTTCTGTGCGAGCGATATCATTAAATCAGAATTCTGATAATTGATTGGAATATTTCCCAGAGCAACGCCATCGGCGGCATCAACATCTTCGAATTCAAACGTCAAATCATTACCATTGGCACTATTTGTAAATGTGATTGTTTCGCCATCGGCAACACTTGCTCCTCCATCGACAGGCATATCTATCAAGATTCCTGTATCAAATTCGTATACCCGACGCGAAGCCAGATTCGTAGCTGGATCAACTACTCCATCGGAAAGTGTAAACGTTTCTCCATCACTGAATTCATTACCTGACTCCGTGACGATTGTTGGAGCATAGAGGGCTGTTTCCAGTGCAATATTAAGTTCATTAGCAACTTGAATCCTATCCATGCCTTCGTGAACAAAGACCGGAGCCGCATTGAGATTGATAGGCAAGCCATTAGGATCCACATTGAGTCCCAACTGCCCTTCTAGAAATGGTTCTGTATTGGCATCTGTAACTACTAAGGTTGGTCCCGTACCCAATCGATTAACAGGTAGATTGACTCGCTCGTTATTAACATGAGTTTCATATCCCGCCAGTTGCAAAGCATTAGAGAATCTAGTTGCGATTTCTGACGCACTATCACTTGGAGCCACGAGTACAGGCTGATCGCCGATAGTAAGATTGGCAATATCTAGAACAAATTCAAAGACGGTTGTAATATCATTTTCGTCAGTCAGCTCAATAGTTGAGTTTTCAACCATCGTTCCGCCGGATGGTAATACAAACGAAATTCCGGTTTCAAACTCAAAAGTCTGACCGTCAATGTCAAACGTTTCCCCATCGCGAATATATTGTCCTTCAATCGCACGTAACTCATCTCCTGACGCGCGTTTACCCGTAGTAAAATCAACTTTAAGTCGAAGATGCTCAGCACCGGCAAAGGAACTTAAGTCCACTCGCTGCTGATCCCACACGCCTCCCGTGTTGCCTAAATTAGCGACTAGTACCCAATCGCCACCGTTATCGGAAATTGAAACACTAGCCGCATCACTGTCCTTGAAATAATTGAAGTATAGTGTCGGCTTATCTGCTGGCGATGCCCCTGCTAATGAGAACTCATTACTAACCATGCTTCCGTAAGACCCGCCAATATAATCGTAGGATCGAGGATCTCCATCTACATTACCACGTCCAAAGTGGAGACTCGAATGTCCCGAGACGTAGTCGACTCGAGTACCATCCGGCGAAGGAGGAATACCGTGCCCCTGATCATGCTGTCTCTTATCAACTTCAAGCTGCAGAGGTCCCCCAGGATCTGGGCATACAACCGTTGTTGTATGCACATTATCCCACGAATCGTCTGCTTCGCAGTAAGCACGAACTTGGGTGGAATATCCGAAAGTTTCATTTTGCTGGGTAGAAGCATCATCTGCAGAGTGCTCGTTCCAGAATAGGTTAGTATCCAGATTACTAAAGACCAAACCGACCGGCGGAAACACGGCCACCAAATCTGGTAAGACATGCAGAATGCCAGCAGTACTGCTTGCATCCACAGCACCTGCACCTAACCCATCGCCAAATATTGTGACTTCACCATTAATGAAATTAACGGTCGCACCAACATCTATACCTGCGGGGAAGGGGTGATTATTTATTGCATCAGCAATTGCACCCCCAATGCCTACAGGGTCGAGTGGAAAACCTAAAAATCCACTAACATCAACCCATACATTTCCATTCTCCGGATCAACTCCAGATTTCTCTAATTGGAAAACTTCACCATGAATACTAAATGTGTCGTCATCGATAAGTTCGCTAGAATCCCCGACAATCGGCACCAGTGTTTGCACCACGTCAGGATTCATCATTGAGCCAAAAAGCTCTAGTACAGAAGTACCATCAACAAAGACTGGTTGGAGTTTACCCGAGGTATCAAACGCATAAACACTTCCCTCTACGTCGATACCGAAAAGCAGATCTGCATATCTTCCATCTTCAACATTCTGAGGCCCGACAGTCAAACCAGTAAAATTGATCCCGTTTAGATCAGCGGTCGACGATACAACAAATTCCGTTTCAACATTAAGGCGGTTGTTATCACGAAGGTCAACTGTAACTTCATAAAGCCCTCCCTGATCACTAACGGCAAACAATTGCTCCGTACGGCCAGTTGCGTCCTTAATGGCCGTCAAACCACGAATGATACCGCCTGGTCCCGCACCATCTGCGGATATCGGAGACCCTGGAGGAATATTAATCTGTCCTCCGGTCACCGAAACTTCAGCACCATTAGCGGTCGCTGATACAGTCTGATTTGGATTTGGATTAGGGAAATCTGGATTATAGTTGGCGTTAATTGCATCTGCTATTTTGGAAGCAATGCCATCTAATGTTCCGGGAGGATTATTAGGATCGAACGGATCGGCATAATCAGATCCCTGATCATGCGCTAATAACCCAATTCGAATATGCTGGGGATCCGAGATACCACCTTCGGTTGCCAGGTCAAGCCATCGTGGAGCCACTCCCGAAAAGTCCCCAATCTCGGCACCGAGGAAATTGATACGATCTTCATAGAACCCAACATCAAACCCTGGAAATACCGAGACGGTTGATTGCACTTCAGCACCTATCTCATCCCGGTCAAAGCTCTCTTCTACCGCGATGGTTGTCGGGAGTTCGAGACTAGCTGCTGTTGGAGCAGCGACTAAAGTACCAATATCAATCATTGGACCATTAATCGTCACTCGGTCATTTCCTACGTGGGCAGTAAGCCCTGTATTGGCAGTCGAGCCACTGATTGCTGCTGCAACCGCCTGTGCTACTTGTTGTCGTGTATCCGTCACATCGAAATCGACCTGAATATTACCGGCCGTCACACCACCACCAACAGCAAGGTCATTGAATTCAAAAATGATCGGCGTATTCGATACAGTTTCCATCACGCTAAAGGTATTACCATCAACCAAAACCGATGGATCTTTGATGTGCAGAATAGGTGCGGCACCACCACCGCCTTCAAGTCGAACACCCACAACAGGGTCTTCAGAGTTCGAGATCTGAATCGAATTGTCATCGATCAGTGTGACACGATTACCCACAGCCTCCGCGACGATTACCGTATCGTTATTGGCATTGATCACGCGCGCTAATTCAGCAGCCAGCCCAAATGCACTTGTGCCTGAACCAAAATTAACCTGCTGTGCCGTCGGATCGGACAGCCCATCCGGTGCCGCTGCCGTCGTATCTTCGAATTCAAATGATTTACCGCTAATACCGTCATTAATCGTGATAACTGTTGCATCATTAAATAGGTCACCATTTTCAGTAAATGTGATAACGCTTCCCGTATCAAATTGGAAAACTCGTTCATCATCAACCGTATTGGAATCTGGATCCAATACGAAAAAGTAACCATCCTTCATCACCTTCGATGGATCCGGGGGAGGCGCATCAGTCGGAGCGTTCAGATCTTGTAAAATTTCCGGCCCAAAATCAAATTCGAATGTAGTTGTCTGGAATCCATCATTAATTTCAAAGAGGCTCCCATCAGTGATTTGCCAAACCGTAGAAAAATTAACCGGATTTGTTGTCGTCGCAGCCCCAAATGGATTGCCAAAACTCGCTGTTGAAAGCTCCGGACCCGTCAAAATTCTACCAACAGCCCATGCGTTTAACGAAGCTTCGTGTTCATTAGGATTCAAATCGGGATCTTTAGTCCCTGTATGACGAACTGCTCCAGTCGCTGGGTCTAATTCCAAAACCAAATTCGTCTTCCAGTCTACACCGTTCTGCTGAATCAGTTGGTCATTACGGTTACCTACCACCAACAGACGCTCAGACGGATTATCGGAATTATCGTCCGAGGAACGATCGTTTGAGTGGGGTTGGCCAATCGTACCATAGTACATCGCCTCAATATCAACGCCGTATCCTACATCTGCGTTATCACAGTTATTGGCTCGCTTATAGGCATCAGGATTGGCTGGATCTATTTCAAATGTTTGTATTCCAGTTGCACCAACAACTGTCGCGGTTCCATTTTCAGTATTCAATTCTAGATACCGATTATTATCGTCCCGTGGTGCACAACCATTACCTGGTAATGGGAGAAAAGCCGATGAAAATGCATGTACGGTTCCATCAAATTGCCGCCCGATATCTCCTACTCTATTGTCATCACCAAAATGGACATCATCCCCGTAGAAAACCTTCTCTCTACCAGTAAACGGATCATACATTGCCATCCGATCATTCGTAGAAACAATTAGACTAACATCAGACAATGTCCACGGAATCACTGACTGCTCATTCCATAAGACCGGCTGCTGTGCCTCTTCGAATGTTCGAATATTACGAACGGTACCATCAGGATTTCGGAGAACCACATCACCCCCCCCCTGTTGTCCCGGCCAGTGACCATCAAATGGATCACCCGAATTGGCGAGATGCGTTTGCGTACCTGTGGTTTCAATACGATCTTCAGCTACACGAATAAGTGAATTGACTGGTTCTAATTGCGTCGTAGAACCAAAACTAGGAGTATGGCCTTCAATCGAAACAACGGCATAATACACGCCCGGCAAAAGACTAATCGGTCCGATCAACGGATCACCAGTTCCAACCGAACCGCGAGATAGGTCTTCCACCTGATTATCGACATTTGGACGAGGACGGTCATCCGCTACATTTGAATCAGTACTCCAGTAAATCAACGTACCTGATTCGTCGTAGATTCCAAGATTCAGATTAGGCCGCCCTAAGCCATCAGCCCAATCAAGGTCAATGACTACGGGCCAGGTAGTAATTTCACTGTCTCGCAACTCCTGAGCAGCTACTTCAAATCGGTAGTAGTCTTCATCCCAATCGGTCGAATTTCCCGTAAGATTTGGATGCATGTAACCAGCGACACTTATTGCACCACGTTCGGATTGCAAGACATTTCCAATAGACTGAGCCGTAGCACGGGAATCATTTTGTAGATGAGTGGTTTCAGTTTCCGTAGTTTCACCAGACAGGAAGGAGTGAACAGGCTGCCCCACGACGGTAATCCCAGTGGTCGCATAACCAATCGATGCGTACTGAATCATCGAACCCGGTACTTCGTCCAGCTCTTCAAGCCGGATTTGCATTTGGTAAGCACCCGAGGTTAAACCTTCGGATCCTATTGGCAAGGTATCAATGAGACCCTCTGGGGTATTACTGCGAACACGCACATGATAAGTATTTCTTGTGCCAGCAGGACCAGGAAGCTGAATTCGCATTCCAGGATCGCGTGGGTTGATTGCCCAGTAATCTTTACCGGCAAATGGTGAGTCGGCTTGATGCAGCACCCGAGCTTTATCCTGCATCGAGGAATCTACAGCCAAAGCTGCATCTTCTCCGGATTCTGCCAAGGAATTCGTCGACCGGACCAATACTCGGTCATTACTGTCGAGCAATTCTAATACAGCATCAAGAGCATGGGTGGTTTTATCGATATCAATATAGACTTCCGTACCGGCTTCCGCTTCAAAACTGAAAACGTCTACGTCGTCCGGATTCGCTAAGAAACCTGAGACTTCAAATCCAAGCCGTCGATTATCATCACCAGCCTTTTGATTTGGCGCCAATTCACCTAGGAATTGCGCTTTTAATGCTGTCGCATTTGGGCCCGGAGCATTCACATCGCGGGATTCATTTTCAATAACCACACTTACATTACGATCGTGTGCATACTGATCGATTAAGACGGTATTCCAGTCCCCAGGCGCCGCAGGGCCGGCATAAATCACATCCCAACCGATTAAGTCGAGAACACGTTTGTCATTTTCGCTCGCATTTTCCGTCGCTGCCGGATTCGCTACCGGATCCATCGTGCCGAGATAGACACCATTGATCAGGTTACGGTTTTTAAAGTGACTTGCCTGCCAGCCGTCACCCATCGCTTCACCCGTTGACATAGGAATATCGCCACGAGTTAGACCGGCAATCGTTGAAATGCGGCTTGGGTTAAAGTGACCGCCGTCGAAGAAGACATGATCCTTGGTTGGATCAAGCATACGAGGGGCATCCGTGAAATTATTAATCCCCTGCCCTGGAGCCAGACGGAACATATCCATCGTGGTCAGATTCGTCACACTCGCCCCGGCGTCTACATTTCCAACACCTGAGACAAATCCAAGTGCATGTCCGATTTCATGAATGGCAATCTGAAGAAAGTCAGCTGCAGCATTATCGTAGGTATCTGCGATATTCATGATGCCATCAATCGGACCGGTTCCAAATAGGCTATTGGAAACAGGCAAATTGGTAACCCCCAGTGCCTTCAAGTTAGCCCTCGTTACCGAAACCATATCAGGGACATCTGCACCATCGGTAGTTAATCCTTGGTAAACCGGCAACTGACTAACGATAATCTCATGTTCCTGAGCATCAGCAATCATCACATCACGTAATTGGTCGTAAAGCATATTCCCCATGACCGGTGACATGGTTCCAGCAACACCTCCACCTAATGCAGCAAACTCAGCATCGATCGTTACAGTGACATCATCCGCTAAAGCTGTGGACCAGAAATCAGCAGCACGTTGCACTGTTTGCATCGCGGCCAGATTATTTTGCATCGTCGGTCCATAATTAATATTAATCCTGGTCGTTGTCTGATCTACATAATCGGCTGGGTTATATTCGCCATCATTGTTAGTGTCCACCATCGGGTCACCATTGGGCTGAATCCCAGCTCCGGCCGAATCGTCTTTTAACGAGGTGATCACGACCGGTGACTTTGGTTGTCCAATGATCTGGATGGTTCCGCCAATCCGATCTTCAATCTCCAATGGACGGCCGGTTACATCAAAGCCGGCATTGCCGCCCTCCAGTTTGACAACCAGGCTCTGCGTTGGATTACTTTGCAGACGTAATCCTCCGTACGTATGGAAATCTGGCACGACAATCGTGTCAAACAAGACATTTGTAATGTCGGTATCATCCCAAATACTCTGCGTGGTAAGAACTTCACCACGAATCACCATCCCGTTAATTTCGTTGTTACTAAGTCGGTTACCGATCACGAGCGGACCGTGATTATCCCGATAGCCACCCAAAGCACCTGCCTCACCGGTACTACGACCATAATCAAACAACAACTCATGGTTTAACGAATTGGCATTAATGCTGATCACGGAAATGCGCGTCGTCGAATCATCATCGAGATTGTTTCGGAAAGTATTACCAACAATGACTGGCTGCGCGTCACGTGCAAAAATGACACTCTCTTCATTCACTCCGCGACCATAACGGGAAGCCGGAGCCTGTCCTCCAAAACCACCTGCATTGAATTCAAAGATACTATTGGCAATACGAGCTTTCGCCTGTTGGACTTCGATAGCATTGAAGGCAGTAAACGTACCTTCAACCGGCGTGACACCGCCACCATAAGAAATAACTGCGTTATCAATGGATAAGGTACTTTCTGCAGCAGCATAAATACCACCCCAGGAACCAGGAGTTGGTTCATTGACACCACCTGGAATCGGAGCACCATCATTGGAAGCATCAAATGTACTTCCGGCACCATACCGGTCATCTAAAATCGAAGTAATGACGACTTCGTGACCATCCCGACCTTCGGCAATAATCTGTGCGCCTACTTCCGCATGGATATGTGCTCCATCAAGCTTCAGCACCACAGCCGGATCGATCGCCAAGCGTGCGTCAAATCGAGGCCGCAGTTTGCTTGTTGCAGATTCGTCGAGATCACCATTGAGTGTAGTACCATCATCTACGAAGCGAGTGTCCGTTTGATTGATCGTCGCAATCAACTGGTAGGCTCCTGCACCGTCATCACGATAAAGCCGACGAGCAACAAAATCCCCACTTGCGGTTAAGAGTTGATTCAATTCAACACCGTTTTCAGAACCACTGATCGTGACCGACCGCGATGCATCGGTCGCCAGACTCTCATTGCCGTTTTTATCTACAAGAACCATTTTGTAGGTGTAGGTACCAGCAGCTAACGAGCCGTCTGCCCCTAAACTACGAGGGCTCAGGGTCACTAGCTGAAGCGATTGACTAACAGTCTCTTCAAACGGTCCACCTGGCGTACTTTCGATGACCAGATTTTCCTGTAAGACGTGCGTGATGTCGGTATCATCCAATCGACCAGGAACAGTCAACTTCTGAGTCGAGTCACCCGACAAAGTCCCGACACGAATTGCCAGACCATTGGTTGTATTATCATGGACTCGATTACCGTAAATATCCGGCCCAATTCGTTTGTAATCCACAGTGAACGGATTCGTCGTGAATTCTTCTTGATACTCCGGAGAGTGGAAATTAGATTCCTTGAAACTATCCGGACTGGCTGCAATGGCTGCATCTCGACTGAAAGAAATCTCATTGTGCGAAATCGTCGGGCGAGAGTTTACAATCTCGATCGGATCAATAATTTGAGAAACCGATTCGACCAAAACCTGCCCACCACCGTAACGGATATCCGCATGGTTAATATGGTTTAGGAAAATTCCGTTCTTGGAATAATCGAAGCGAGTCTGGTCAGCACTATCCACACCATGATGGATTAGGATACCACCCCAGTCACCAGCTTCTGCTTGTGTCGCGAAGGAGAAAGTATCGAGCCCAATAGATTCGTCGTTATATGAAGTGAAGTGAACAACAGCCGACTCATTAGCGTCACCTGCTAGATCAGACAACGGCGTTGCGTCTGAATAGGGCCCAGTTTCCGGAACGAGGTTACCGAGCGAATCGACGAAGTTCGGTGCACCTAAGATCTGAATGGCACCACCGCTACGGTCACGATCTTCGGCAGGTGATGTCGATCCCACCCCGATCCAACTACGGCGCATTTTCATAACAGCACCGGCGTCAATTTGGACCATCACGCCTTTTGGAATTTCAAGAACTGCTCCGTCATCGAGGGCATTGCCCAGGTCATCAAATCCAATTTCGTAAGCTAGATTGTCTAACTCGGTACGGATGTCTCCATCCGAACCCGCATTGCTGACAATACGCAGAATATCACCTTCCTGGATGCTTTCCAGATTTGGCGTCGGTAGGGGCACACCGGTGGAGCTGACGTTCAATGCCTCACGGAGGTTGTTGAATGGTGCACCAAGCGTACCGTTACCGCCGTCAGGGGCAGCCTTGTCGACGTAAACCGTCCGTGCTTCACCGGACGTGTGAGTTCCATCCGTTTCCGCTGCAGCGCGGAACCAGAAATTGAAGACACCACCGGGCAGACCGTCGGCATCTCCATCAAAGGCCGTCGGAGTAATTTCAGGTCGATTCGCATCAACCGGATTATCAGCATCCACCAGAACGTTGCCCGAAGCCACGTTCACGTCAGGGCGGAAATTCATTTTCAGCTGATATTCCCCTGCACTCGTCCCATAAAATCCGGAATCAGGGATCGTCGGATTGTAAGCGGTGTTTCCAGTGGAGGAGACTCCTACAAAATACGTACCCGGATCGAGCGTTACTTCGAGATAAGAATCATCGCTAAAGTAATCATCGTTCTGGGCAACTACCTCGTGAGATCCATCAGCCTTCTGACGGAAAAGCATCAAGGCAGAATTCAGTACTTCATTACTATCATTGAAGTCACGCAAACGCTCTGCAATTGTCTCGGCAGTGAACAAACCCGTTTCTGATAGAGTGAATTCATACAGATCGATATCCCGGCTTTCCGGACGGTGCAGGTGATTCAGGTGCACCTCATCATGGTCACCAGGGAAGTCATTTTCGAGCAGAGCTGGTCCGTACTGAGACTGCCAAACAGCATCCTGACCCAGGAGTGTATGGGCCGGTAAGTCATAGGCGTGCATCAAGCCTAACTGGTGCCCAATTTCATGCATGGAAGTTTGATACCAAGATCCGCCAAACTCATCTGACCAATCCTCGGCATCATCCATGATTACCAGTGATCGGAGTTCACCGTTGACGAAAATGGGTCCATTTACACCTAAAACATTTCCAGGGCCAGATTGCAAACCTATCACCGCGAGATCGGCTGTGGCAACAATAAAACCTTCGTTTTCAGTTTCGATGAACTGAGCCCCGGTACGATTGGAAAGTTGCTCCAAAATTTCCCGAGTACGTTGCTTTTGGGCTTCCGTAATGTTGTTATAAGCTGGTTGCCCTCCCGTATCGCCAGGTACAATACCAAGATCATCCTGGAAACAGTATTTGATTGTTGAAATATTTAGATTCGAATCTGCCGAGTCATGCATGACATGATTTTGACTATCCAGATTAATTTCCCGGTGACCGGGATCAGTTGAATCACCTGGAAGATCAATAGGGAAATTCTCAGTCTCTTTAATCGAGCCACTAATTAATACGCCACCGGATTCCAGATCTGCGGCATTTAGTCCCTGAGCTGTTAAAAAATCATTCGTGGGACTGTCCACGCCAACAATCTGATTAACAGTTCCCGGCAATGCTTCCGATGTACCAACTCGTAACCGGAACGCACCGGTACCTGCCAGTTGATCTAAATCGTTGGCAAATGTCAGCAACACAGCATCCGTCTCAGCGTTATATTCCGCCGAAACAGGATTAAACAATTGGTCATCTAATGATTCGGTCGTATCATTAGTTCGAATAAGCTGATAGAAAGCTGTATTTTCAGCCGATGCCTGATCGAGATCGTCATCGTTGAAGTACAGTAAAATCTTATCTTTATGCTGTGAAAGAGAGCCATCGACTGATGAACGCACAATGGGTTGAGGGACGACAGAAATAATCTGAGCCCCCAGATCTAATTCGAATTGAGTAGATACATCGCTACCATTATCGATGCCATCAAGCGTGGTGTCGCTGACAGCCATCCCCAGGCTGTTTCGTAACGCATTATTTCCCTCACCAAATACATCAACTTGGTATAGATCGTCTGGCAATGTCTCAGAAAATCGAACGATGATTTCATTTGGAGAATCACCAACGCCAACGTAACCTGGCTGGATAACGACGTCGTTTGCGCCTGAAGTTACTAAGGGAGAATAGCTATTGGAAGGCGTTGCAATATCAGTGCCCGCCTCTCCGGAAACAACACTCGCATGAATGAGTGCATAGGCATCACTGTTTTGCTGTAGCGCAGCCAACAAATCCGAAACGGTCGATTCATTGCCCTGGTTGGTATTCAGGCTAATTTCAACTCGGTTATCGACAACCCCAATTTCCGGCGCACCCGCTCCGCCCTGATCTCGCTTACTAAAGACCAGTTGGATCCCGTTCTGTTCGGTTCCCAGTTTGGCAGCAGTAAACTGCACTTCCACAAGGCCGCCGGTATTAAAGTCCGACGTCACACTTGCCGCGGAGAAATCACCATCCAAATTGGCACGGGTGATCTGTATCCCCTCCAAATTATTTGGATTGAATACCTGATTCTCATCAAACCGGAACGTCAAATCTCTCGGTGCAGTTTCACGAATATACGTGTCTTCCGCGTTAAACGGGAGCAATTCACCGTCATTCGGCTGTATACCGATTAACTGTGGCCCCACTGTCAACAACCGCCTGTCTTCCAATGACTCGAGGAACAATTGGCGTTTTGAATCACGCGATTGATCCTGCTTACGGTTCTGTGTTGCTTGTTTCCCCTTGCCAAGCAAGGAGTCACGACGACTTTTTCCTATCGCCATTTACCAACCCTCGATATCGAGTTTTCAGCCCATCACGAATCAAATCAGTGATAAAGCCCTGTCAATACATAAGTCTCTATTTGGGTGAGGAGAACACTGAGACCTCTCTCTGCATCCTACTCGACCTCGAAATTCACATAAAACACCTACAATAAGGTGATTTACGCACTCTCAAGGTAACTTGTCAATTATAGTTTTCGGCTATATCCATGCAAATACTGTCGGGGGGGTAGGAAACACTCCGTAGAGGGGTTTCATTAAAAAGGTTTTAGACGATTCCATCCCTGAAATCGGAGATCCGCAACCCCATTGATTCAACAAGCAGCCGTGATTACATCGTGCTTGTTCCGCTCACCTTCCCTGGCAGTAAAAC
>CEUM01065164.1_pt1 | contig 70997 bp, 50 predicted proteins | sample 356421 | NCBI WGS metagenome assembly CEUM01 (sample SAMEA2622716, study PRJEB7988) | marine metagenome | biome: marine biome (ENVO:00000447); feature: surface water layer (ENVO:00002042); material: "saline water (ENVO:00002010), including plankton (ENVO:xxxxxxxx)" | depth 5 m
GGGGGTGGGGGCGCGGGACGCGCGGGACGCGCGGGACGCGAGGGCGACGCGGGCGGGACGCGGAGGCGCGGGAAGCGAAGTCGAAGGAATCGAGGAGGAAGGGTGGTGGAGGACGATGCGTGCGTCGGTGACGCTCGAGATGAAGACGTCGGTGATGTCTCGGACGCGTCGGAGAGCGAAGGGTCGGGAAGGGAACCGGACATGGGTCTGGACAGGGCGACGTATAACTTTAACGCGCTCAACGGCGTGGCGACGAATCCGGCGCTGTTGTTTTGGTTGAAACGGCGACAGATGTGGGTGAATCCGGGACGATCGAGAGGTCGAGCGAAGAAAGTGGCGTCGGATAAGAAGAAGTGCATCCCTCGCCACGCGTCGTACGATTCGTTCCTCGGCGTGGCGAGATCGCACTCCGGACCGTTCAAGACGGCCATTCCGCTCGCCGAGATGGTGGAATTCCTCAACGATTGTTGGGACGAAGGCGAGGGTTTATGAGTGCGCTACATTAATAATATCCATCGCCCGCGCGCGACATCAGCGCGCGAGCGATGACGTAGAAGTATTCGCTTGTAGAAGTATTTGCTCGTAGAACGACCGCCGCGCGAGAGCGGCGCTCCTCCGACACCCGCGCGCGTCCCTCGACGTCACTTCGCCCCGCGTCGTCGGCCGAGTTCGACTCGACGACGCGCGCATGGAGACCGTTCGTCGCGTCTTCGCCGCCTACCTCGGCGGCGGCGCGCCCGAGGACCCCGCGCGCTCGCCAGCGTCGAGCGTGAAATCCATCCTCGCGCCGCGACGACTCTCGAGGTCGTTCGCGAACGCCGACACGCCCGGGAGTCGACGGGACTCGGCGTCCGCGTCCGCGTCGATCGGAGGGAAGACTCGATTCGCGCGAGACGCCGTCGCGGTCGCGATCGGGACGAAACGCGGTCGAGAGAGTCCGGCGCCGAGAGACGCGACGGGGGACGAGGACGCGCGGCGCGACAAGCGCGCGCGCGCGGGCGAGGACGCCCGAGGCGCGGAGACGCCTCGATCGACGCGGGTGAAGCGAAAAAGGGCGAGTGGTGATGAGGGTGATGATGACGCGCCGGCGACGCACCGACGAAGAACGTCGTCGTCGGTGGAGGCGGGCGCGGGAGTCACGCCGGCGTTCGTCGCGGTGAACGTGTTGAAAAACGGGAGACTGGACGCGTTCAAGCGTTTGACCAAATTTTCGTCGAGGGTGGAGGCGCCGGTGCGACCGGGAACGCCGACGAGGCGTGGATTGACGCTGCGCGGACCTCGACGAGGGTCAGCGGCGTCGGCGCGACCGGTGGAGTTGGACGAGCTCGAGGAGGACAGGGCGGAGCGAGAAAAAGAAAAAGTAGAGGCGACGAGAGCGCCCGCGCTCGCGGCACCGTCGACCTCGACGTTCTCGCTCCCGTCGACGTCGACAACGACCACGACGACCACGACGACGAAGAAGAAGACGGAAGAACCGAGCATTTTCGGCGCCGCGCTGGCGGAATTCAAATCGACGAAAACAGACGACGCGTCGGCGAAGACGGCGCCCGCCGACGCCAAAGACGCCCCACCCGCCGACGCCAAAGACGCCCCACCCGCCGACGCCGGCGCGTCCATTACCTCAACGTCCACGCCCGCCTTCTCCTTCACGGCCACCGCGTCCAAACCACACGCCTCGACGCCGGGTTTCGCCTTCGGAGCCTCCGCCGCGGCGTCCGCCTCCGCCCCCAACCCCTTCTCCGCCTCCGCCGGACCCGCCGCCGCCTCCCCGTACGCCTTCTCCGCCGGCGCCGGCGCCGGCGCCGCGCCCACCACCGCACCCACCGGCCAACGTCGCGTCGTTCGCGCCCGTCGTCCCAGCACGCGACGATGACGCGCGCGCCGCCCGCCGCCCCGACGCGTTGTATCATCACGGTGAGCGTCCCCAGCCTCGTCTCCCCCGCGCCCGGCATCCACCGTCCACCCCTCGCTCGCTCGCACGCGCGGCCGCTCGCGCGCTCGCACGCACGCTCGCACGCGCGCTCGCGCGCTCGCACGCGCGCGCGACCGCTCGACCGTTCGAGTCTCCCACGACCTTTCGAACGACCGCGCCCCTCCCACTCGGCGAGTCAACACTCGTCGAGTTCAAACGTCCGAACGACAGCCACGTGTCGTCACGCGCGATCGACTCGAGATCGACTGTCGATCGATCGATCGATGCGCGCGGGACGATCGATCGATCGATCGATGTGTTTTCGCCCACGCGTCGCGCGCGCCGCGCGTCACTCGGCGTCCGATGGGGGCGCGCACGCGAGCGACGCGACGACGCGGAGGCTCGGCGTCGACGAGCGAGTCGACGAGCGATGGCGGTGGTGACGCCGTGGACGCGAACGCGGGGTGTCGGACCCCGGAACGCGTCGCGCCGAGCGCGGACGACGTGCGTGCGAGCGAGACGCTGACAATCGCGATTTTCCCGCGCGTTTTGCCGGAGACGCGTGCGCGGGGAGGGGCGCGCGCGCGTGGAGGGCGCGCGCGCGCGCGCGAGGACGCGCGCGATCGGGGAAGGGTGGGAAAGAAATTATTCGTGCGTACTGACGATGTCGCGCGTCAAACGAACAGGTCACCGCGCTTCTCGGGTCGCCGGGATTCTTCAACTTTTGCGCGTCCAGTCTGAGCCCGATCGCGATGACGACGCGCGGGCGCGACGTCGGCGTCGGCGAGCGCGCGGGCGAGGACGAGGGCGAGGACGGACGCGGGAGAGGGGCGGGATTTAATTCTCCGTCGAGATCGATGAGGTGCGCGAGACGCGAGACGCGAGACGCGCGCGAGGGAGGGCGATGGCGATGGGCGAGGGAGGCGGGCGGGCGCGATGGGTGGTGGGATGGGCGACGGCGGCGAGACGCGGCGGGAGGGGCGATGGACGCTCGTGCAAACGTCGAGAGATGCGCGAGAGGGCTGGATCGGATGGAAACGAACGCGAGGGACTGACGGTGAGCGATGACGAACGCGCGAGCAGCGAGCGTGGTGTCGAAAAGAGGAGCGAACGCGGGATGTCCGCCGTCGAGCGACTGGCGCTCTCCGCCGAGGCGTCGCTTCGAAGAGGCGGCGCCGCGGGTGCTGGATCTGGTGAACGCGCGACGAACGCGCGAAGACAGGTACGTACAGCGAGTGTGTTTGCGTTGAACGCGCGCGATGGCGCTCGATCGCGTCGTCGTGCGTGCCTGCTTGATTTGGTTTCGTCGGGATGTTGCGTCGAACTCGACGCTCAGACGAGAGACTGACCCGTCGCGATCGTATCGCGTTATTTCGCGCGCAGTTGAACGTTGATTTTGCTGAACTTGACGCGCAAGCGCTTCAAGACGATCAATACGTGTTACAAAACATGTACGATGAGTTTGATGATTCTGTGCTCGGCGTCGATACGGGTGCGTCTCGCCAAGGCTCCGTACTGCCGAAGGAGGATTCGGCGACGAAGCGCTCGAGCACCACGGGTGCGAGCGTTGAGTGGACCAAGGGCTTCACGAAGACTTTGAAAAACTTTGACGCCGACTCTCCGCGCGTCGGCACTCGCAGCGCGCGTCGCGTGAGCTATCCAAGCTCTGACACGGAGACGCCCGTCGCCAAGAGCGCGGCCAAGCGCACGTCTCTCGGTAAGAATTCTGCGTCGAGCGCCAACACGAAGTTTGCCGGCGCGTGCAAATCGCCGGTGGAGGTTAAAAAGTGCAACTGCAAGAAGAGCAAGTGTCTAAAGCTCTACTGCGAGTGCTTCGCGGCTGGTATCTTTTGCAAGGATTGCTCGTGCCAGCAATGCCAAAACACCGTCGAGAACTCTGCCGTCGTGGAAAAAACGCGCGAACAGATCCAGTTGCGAAATCCGAGCGCGTTTGCGAGTAAAATTTTGGGTGAGGACGGTGACCAAGGGCGACACACGAAGGGATGCAACTGCAAGAAGAGCGCGTGCCTGAAGAAGTACTGCGAATGCTTCCAAGCCGGCGTCAAGTGCCAGGATTACTGCAAGTGCGAAGGGTGCAAGAACAAAGACGACGGCTCCGCGCCCGCTGGTCCTCGAGGCGATGCGACCAAGGCTGTGAAGACGCAAAAGACAAAGTCGCGCGTCAAGAATATCGTCGACGTGTCGAACACTGTGCCAGACAAGGCGTTTGAGCAAGATCTCGTCATCGAAGACTTCAAGTTAGACAAGTTTGACAAGGTTCTGGGCTCTCCGTTCCGCTCTTTCGAGCACGCGGATGACATCTCCACCGAGTATTCTAACTTGACCAAGTCCGCGGCTGAACAATCTCCATTGAGAACTCTCTTACTCTCCGAGGGCGTTCAACTGTCGCCGTTCTTCTCCACGAGCACCATTCCGCAGAGCGCTCTGTCCCCCGTGCGCGCCGGGCAAATGTCGCCGCTTCGACCGAACGGCTTCATGTCTCCGCTCACGCCGGGTATGCGTCCGGGTCCGGGTAAATATAGCATCCGTGGATCGGCGGCGAAGGCACCCGTGCCGCTATTTAGTGAAGACAGCGGAAATAGTGGAGACTTCAAGACGCCTCGCGACCACAAGACGAACTCCGTCTTCGGCGGCATGCACGACCCCTCCAAGGATGGTGCGTTGCGAGCGACGTTCACTTCCCCCGTTCCCATGAACACTCCAGATGTTCACGAATGAAACTCCGCTAGTGCGCTACATATTCATCTCTAGATTCGTAGAGTTCTAGATTCACGAACGTACCGTGCGCGCTCGGCAACTCGCCGACGCCGCGCGTCTCTTTTTGCAGACCGCCTCGCCGGTCGAATCTGGTCTCACGGGACACCGTTAGATCACGATTCAAAATTTTGTACATATATAATCTTTTGACTCACTCCGCCCCTCGTCCGACGTTTCTTTCGTCCTCTCGAGCGAGTGTTGACGTGTGAGTCGCGTCGCGGTGCCTACCCAGAGCGGCATCCTTCGACGCGCGCGTCACTCCACGTCTCTCGGTTCCGCTCGATCGCGCGATCGATCGTACGAGTCGAACGCGCGCGTCGAACGATTCCCGTCGCGCGCGCGGCGACGTCTGATAGACGCGCGCGAGGCTGTCGAACGACGACGCGAATCCGGTGGAATTGAGCGCGGCGCTCCGTGCGCCATGGACCCGTATAACGCCGATCCGTACGCACCGGCGCCCGTGATGTACCCGACGTCGTCGTACGTCGCGATGTCGCCGGGCAATCACGGATCGGCGGTCATGGCGGGGGCGTACGACGGTCAAAGGGGCGCTCAGACTCCGTCCTCAACCGTCGCGAGCGGGGCGAGAGCGGCGAAACCGAGTGAGATCCCGGGTGCGCCCTCGGGGAACGTCCGGTATCGGTGCATGTCGCTGCCGACGGCCGATGGGGACGACATAGAGGATGTGATCGTGCAGATGGGACTGGATGGAGTGAAATGTTTCGCCGGCGACGACGTGACGCGCACGAGACAAACGTTTGAGTTGCCGAGAATCGCCAAGTGGTCCGTCGTGGATTCCACGATTTTGACCATATACGCGAAAGATAGTTCTGGCGAGAGAATGTTCTCTCTGAGCGCGGATTCGGGTACGATTTCAGCCCTCGTGGACGTCCTGACAACTTCCGCATTTCAGTGGTGTGAGTTGAACGGATTCGACGCCATGGACACCATAGTCTCGAGCGGTTCGGAGTGGACGAACTTGAAGGCATCGAGCGCGGTGCCCGGTGCGATGTCTTCGAGTGTTCAGTCGATACGGTTTTGGGAGTCCCCGGAGTACTCGGGATGGTTGACAAAGCAAGGCGAGATGTTGCGCACGTGGCGAAAGCGATGGTTCGTTTTGAAGGAGGGATATCTGGTATGGTTCAAAACAAACGTCGTGAACGATCGCTCCGTCTCGCGCGGTACTATTCCACTCGATGCAATCGAAAGCGTATCTGCAGCTTCAGAAGCTGCGGCGAGTAGACCGTTCGCGATCCATCTCGGAGGTGCGCTACCGGAACGAATCGGAGCAAAGTTCCTCGTGGCTGATTCCGATCGGGAACGCGCCCAGTGGATGGAGGCGATCCGGAATGCGATACACAGTCGATCGTCGTCATCACACGCCGCCGCATCGTCTTCCGCGGAACAATTGCGTCAAGGTTTTGCGCATGTTTCCACGCCGCCGTCCGCCGGGGCGCCCGCGGCGCGTTTTCCCGATACGTCAAACATTCAAATCGAAGTGCAGGATTATGCTTCTCCTCGCACGCAGAGTCAGCCACCACAATCTCAGGGATCCGCATACGTCTCGTTGCCGCCGTTACCGTTCGCACACCCATCCACGGCTGCCGGGGCGGCGGCTTTCGAAGCTCCTCCGAGCGCGCCCGAGAGCGAGTACTACTCGGCCGCGTACGGCGCATCCAACGCACAGAGTGACTGGACGACGTATCACACGCCGGAGGGCAAACCGTACTACTACAATCGAGTCACCGGCGTCACTTCGTGGGATGCTCCCCGTTGATCGCGAACCGAACGAGTGAGTGAAAATGAACATGTACATAAAAGATTTCCGGAACCTCCCTCATTCACTCCCTCGACGGACGCTCGTCCATGTCGTCGATGGCAACGCGCGCGGCGGTGCCGCGAACGACATCGCGTCCGTCGCTCCCGTCTAGCGACCGAGGCGCGCGCGCGCGATGCCCAGCGGCGTCGGGCTCGTCCGCGGCGGCTGCGCTCGTCGTCGAAACGTCAACCTCGCGCGGTGACGTCCGCGCCGCCGCCGCGTGTCGAGCGTTGGCGTTCGCGCAAAACGTCCCGAGCAACCGCTCGGCGTTCGCCAAGCGCGCGCAGATCGCAATGAAGGTGGACGGGGAGTCCGCGTGTCTCGGGAACAAACTTCGGCTGGATGGGGACAAGGAACCTGGATACGAAAACGTCGACGTCGCGCTCGTGCTCGCTCGCATGCCTCTGCGCAACGGTGATCTGCCGCTCGGGTACGATCTTCGTGATCTAGATCCCGAGTGTCTGTCGATCCGAGAGGGTTTCGAATCGTCATTGGTCGTGGGTTCGCTCGACGTCAACGTGGGCAGTCGGTTACCGGCTGAGGAGTTGGCTGGATCTTCCAGCTCGGGAAAGCGCGCGTATCTATCAAACATCAGCGTCTTGCCGCCCGCGCGACGCCAAGGGATCGCTCGACGCATGATCGAACACGCGTTACAGGTCGCTCGGGATGATTTCAAGGACGTGAAGTCTGTGTACGTTCACGCGGAGCTCTCGAATGTCGCGGCGAAAAGTCTGTACGCCGCATTGGGATTTGAGGAGGAATCGCGAGAGCCCGCCGCCGTGTCGCAAACGCACGGTCGCCCGCCGAGAGTACTTCTTAGAAGAGATATTGGTTGAGCATGTGCTGTGATCGCGTTGTGCTGATACGTTGCTACGGGGCTAATATTGTATTATTTTGTATTACTCAGGTTTAGACAAATCGTGTTCGATTGAACCGCGTCTCGGTAGACCAGAACTCGTCTGCGCTGGCACGCCACTTGAAACATTGATATTGCGCATCGCGAGTTCAGCGAGATTCGTATAAGTAAACTCGCTCAGATGTCCATCGTCGTTCTCCAGCGGCTCTTCTTCATCCGAGTTGTCCGCCATGAGGACGGCTTCTTCGCTCGCCTGGGATTCGCTCGCTCTCCTCCCTTCTTGAGGATAATCAACGTTTGAGTTCGTGTTCGACGACGGCACAAAGTATGAAGTGTCACCGAGATTTTCAGGTTTCGGGACGAACACGCTCGGGGCGCTCTTATCGTACACATGTTCCCAATTAACCGTCGTGAACCAACTGTGAGCTTTCACTTCGTCGGCGCCGGCGATTGTTCCCAGACGTTCTTCAACGTTATGGTTCAGCAAAGACTCGACGAAAGTCAGCGCCTCCTGGCTAAATCTATTCTCCTCTTCCGGCCATTCCACCGTTCCAGTGATGATTCTTGAGAAAATAGCAAGAGGAGTGGACGCGTTGAAAGGAGGGACGCCGACGAGCATTTCATAGGTGATGGCGCCCAGCGCCCACCAATCTCCAGCTTGACCGCACGGCTCACATAGTAAGATCTCAGGCGCCAGATAGTCTGGTGTCCCTTTAGGTCCGGATCCGTGCCTCGAAGCCGACCTTTTGTGCACTTGACGAGATGGACTATGGCTCGGGCTGAGTCTCGTACTCGCCTGAAGGCTCATTCTCTGTATCGGGCTATTCGTAATTGTCGCCTCGCGACCAGGGATGCGGAACGATGAGGCAGCACTACTCGGTGACACTGCAGACGTGGTATACGGCATCGGCGAATCGCTACCGCCCCCTATTGTCTCGTCAACGTCTCTGTGAATTCGTGAAAGACCAAAATCGGCAAGTTTGATGTGTCCGTCAGCCGAGATCAGACAATTTCCAGGTTTCAAATCTCTGTGTGTGATGCCTTGTGAATGCACGTACTCCAAAGCGAGCACTATTTCAGAACAATACTGCCGCGCATTCGTTTCACTCAAGCGCCCAAGTTGTGTCAGAAGACTATACAAATCGCCTCCGTTGGCGTACTCGGTGACAAGATACACGTGCCTCGCCGATGTGAAGGAGTAGTATAGTTTAATCGTGAATGGATTCGCCGCGGCGATGAGTGCATCCCTCTCTGCAATCACTTGTTCCATCATGTTTTTATACGCAAGATCATGCTTTCGCATCGCTTTGACTGCATACAGATCACCGGTTGCGCGTTTTTGAGCGAGAAACACTCTGCTGTACGCTCCGCTACTTATCAGTTTGATGATTCGAAAGTCGTCGATGGTGACTTTATCCAGCACATCAACTTCTTCCGCACATAAAGAACCGGATGTCCGTGGGGTGACTTCGCCGCTCGAGCATAAAGACGAGGAGCGAAATCCTGTACACGTAGCGTTGTGATCTGCCATCAAGTGCCGCGGGATGGGTTGCTCGCATATTCGGCAGATCAGTGTCCCCTGTGGCGCGACTATTGCTTCGTCCACTGTCACACCTGACCCATTCAAGACTTCTGGAGAGTAAAATATTCTACTCGGTGAAGCACACAGGGAACTAGTCGATTGTCTCTTACATCTGTCCATCTCATCGTCGCTTGCATACGGTGTGTTCGTTTCACTCAGGCTCTGTTTCGATGCGAAAGCGCGCGCGAGACCACCGACGACGCTCTTCTTTTTCTCAGAACCTGCTTTCTCGTCCGTTGAATTCGAGGCGGTCATCGAGCTCAACGCGACTTTGCGCGATCTAGCAGATACAAAGTCTGCGTACTTCGTCACGCTCGCCGCGCGTTCTTCAAATGCCATCCCGGGGACTTTACACGCGACTCTTAGCTCTTCCTCCGAGGCGTCTTCATCGCACTCCTCGGACTCGAGCAAGTCTTCTCTCACTTCGATGAGTTTGCTGAGCCCGAACAAGACGACGACGCAAATCTCTCGCCTGACGTCGTCGTCCGCCTCTCTCGGAGAGCGCAGCGCCGTCTTGAGCCCGTCCATGACACCCAACGCGACTCGCACGATTCCTTCATCGCTCGCGCTCAGTAGCGCGAGGACGAGACGTTTCATCGCGTTCACGTCGTTCGCGATTACGTCTCGCGAAGGATCGTCTTCGCTTCCCCTGAGTTCGGTTTCGCACGCTTTCGCCGCGCGTTCCAACATGCCCCTCGCCGCTCGCGCTTGACGCATGAGCGTTCCGTGCGACGTGGATTGCGGGGACGGCGACGAAAACGACCGCGACTCGCGGGCTTCCTCCATGTCGCACGGTACGCCCTCGCGTCGTCGCCCGCTGCTCAGGTACGACTCGAACGAATCGGAATCAATGAATCGAATCGTCCCCCGCGCGCAACGCGACGGCCAGCTCGCCTGAGAGACGCTTCTCGGCGCGAGAAACGATTGAACACCTTTGGGTACGCGCCTGGAGGGCGCCGCGCCGCGCGCACGCGCGCGTGCGAGTCGCGCGGCGAGGTGTCTCGCGACCAACCGTGCGCCCGTCCGACCGACCGATGTGAGCGAGTCGCGCGACTAATCTTCACGTTTTCGGCGTTTCTAGAGACACCTCGCGCCGTGAACATCGTTCGGGAACGCGTGCCCGTGTTTTCTGTTCGTGTTACAACATAATTCGCGTGTCTATCGTATCTTCGTTTCATTCGTCACGCGACGAGGCGACGTGTCAACGCATCGTCAGCTTCCCGTCGGCGACTTTCGCTCCCAAGAAAAGTTCGTGCTACACCACCAGTGCGCAGTTTTTTGCTCGCTCGTACCACTGCGTTGTCGTAATTGACGCGTCACCGGTACTTGGACGGCGTTTGGCTTGTCTGCGCGTGGTTGTTTCCGATCGTCGCGCGCGGCCAAATCTTTTTCGACGCCAGGCTGCGTGCCTGGATGCGCGGACTGAGTCGTGGAGTGGCACGGAGACATTTTCATGAGCACCTTTCGGGGTGGTACGTCGCTGTCAACATTCTTGACGTTTGTTTTCTGGAGTTGGAGCTGCGCTTTCTTCGGTTTTGCTTGCGTGTTTGCGGCGTCGGCGAGGGGAGCTCGAATTCTCTTCACGACTTTGCCAAAAACCGGCGGAGTCTCCACGTCCTGACTCGCGAGAAGTGCGTCATCTTCGTTGAACGCGAACGGATCCTCAAAAGTGCACTTGCGAGGTGCCTTTTTCAATCGCTTTTGAGGTGTCTGGACAGTTTGCCGTTCCGGAGACTTTGTCACGGCAGGCGTGTCGCGCTTGGTGGGCGGCTTTTTAGAATCTCGCTTTTGCTGTTGCGATGTTTGTGCAGGTTGGCGCACGTGATCATTCTTACCACTAACACTCGCCGCCACTGGGTGGTTTTCATCGGCACACTGGCTACTCGTGTCGCGCGGTGGCTGATGAAGTTGCTGTTCCACCGCGAATGCCAGCCGATACACAGAGTACGTGAGATCATTGGCTGGTCCGGCGTCCGGTTCTTCTAGTCGAACGAAAGCCAGGGACATTCCATTACTGAGATCGCCTCGTAAACCAAACTCTGAAGATTTTACGAACCGATTGAGACGTTCTCGCCAATGATTGGGATCCGATTTGAGATTTTTCACGGTGCGATCGAAGAGCTTTTTTATCTGTAAGTTCGTAATTCTGCCGTGGACTTTACTCGCTTGTGGACGAAGCACTCTCTCCACCGGCCAACATAAACATAAACGAGTTCCTTCGGACGTGATTTTACGCAGTGTTCCGAGTGATTCAAGCGACGTCCACGCCGTCGCGCTTGGCGCGGCGGCACCGCAACAGTACACAAGCATAGCGAATCTGAACGTTGCGTCGTCGCCGATGGCACCTCGTAAGACTCGCTCGTTACGAAAAGCTGATCCGTCAATCCCAGGAGAGTCCACAAACGTGGCTTCATACCGAAGGGGAAGTTCGACTTTGACGGGACCGTCGATGACACCCCAATGCGACCACTGCGCGTTGACACAAATACAACAGAGGAACACGCGTATCGCGGTAAGCGTCTTTGCAAGATCGCTGGATCGCACTTCATACACTCGCTCACGCCCGAGCAGGTTACGAAATCGGCTCGGTATGAACGGTTCACCTGAATTTTCAGCGACGATTGCCTCTACATCCTGAGGATTTTCACCAATCACACTTGCCAGTTCATCAATCGAACGTGCGTCGAGGGGCTCCGCGTTCGCGCGCGTTCCCTTTTGCTTCCTCGGTGGCGTTCGTCCCGCACACAAAGACCCCACTGTCCCCGCCGTGTGCGTGCGAAGCACCATGTCCAGCATGGCTTGCTCCAGTTCATGTTCCTCTCGATACCTCACGATGACTCTGGCCGCGAATTTCCCGCATTCGTTCGATTCGTCGTCTTCGATGTGCCTCGAAATCAAAATCGCACATCCGCTCGGCGCCGACGTCGGCAGCGCGTCGAACGGATTTTGCGCGGCGCACGCTCGCGCGGCTCGCCGGCCCTCATCGCTCGAAATCATCTCCTCTTCTTCCTCTCGCCGACGACGTTCCGCAGCTTCGTCCGTTCGCGTCTCCCCGCGTCTCCCCGCGATGCCTCGTCGAGCGAGCGTCTCCGTCTGCGTCAATCGTCGAAACCGCGCGTTAAAAATTATTCGAGCGAGCTCTCGCGCTCGGAACGCACCTCCTCGACCGTGTCGTCGTCCTCCTCCTCGTCGTCGTCGTCTCCGAGACTGTCCACTCGCAACGCCTCGCGAATCAGCGCGTTCACGAGCGTCGTCTTACCGCTCCCGCGCTCGCCCGCGATCGCGCACGTCGTCGACGCCATCGTGTCTCGCGCGTCGGTCGCGTCGCGCGTCGACGGGGTCACCGCGCGCGACGAAATGCGCGACGAGGACGCGGTGCTTCGTTTTCCCGTCGCCGTGCCGAGAAGAAGCCAACGCACGCGCGATCGAGGCGTCAGAGGGCGACGCGCGGCGCGCGCGTGCGAGTCTCCGGATCGACGATGTTCAAGGCGGCGCTGTCGACCATCAAGGACGCGCTTCCCGAGGAGGTGAAGGAGGCGGCGAAGAAGCGCGTGAACCAGTGGAAGGGCATCTCTCCGGACGAGGCGCTCGTGCGCGAGGCGACCAACTCGGACAAGTGGGGGCCGCACGGCGAGCAGCTCAAGGCGATCGCGCGTTTGACGCACGATGGACGGTGGCCGCTCGTGCAGAGCGTGCTCGAGGAGCGCATGAAGCTGCGGGGAGAGCGGTGGCGTCAGGTGTACAAGGCGCTCAGCGTGATTGAATATCTCGTCGCCAACGGGACCGAACGCGTGCCGAGAGACGTTCAATCGTCGAGGTATCTCGAGGGGTTGCTCACGTTTGAGTACAGGGACTCTCGTGGGAAGGATGAAGGGGTGAACGTGCGACAGAGGGCGGAAAAGATCAAGGCTTTGATTGAAGATCCCAGATCCATCGAAGAGGCGCGGGAAAAGGCGGCGAGAAATCGAGGGAAATATAGCGGCATGTCGAGCGCCGAAGCGAGACACCACCGATCCAAGGGTTCTTTATCGACGAACGATTCGGGATCGTTTTCGAAGAATAGCTCGCGCGGATTGGGAGACGCGACGGCCGTCGCTCGCGAATCGGGGGAGACGGAGCGACGCAATTTCACGCCTTCCGTCGCATCTCAACAGAACCACACGAACGTTTCTTCGCAGAGTGCGACGTCCAACGCGACTACGGTTGAGACAGCGGGGCTGAGTTCATCCAATTCGCACGCTCAGTCGACGGAGTCTCGCCACGACGCCTTCGCGTCGCAGCCGATGGCGGGCGCCATGCCAAAAATTATTTTTAGGGACGTCCCGATTCGACGAGACGAGGTGCCGCAACAATTGTCAGCGTTCGAGCCGCCTCCTCGTGCATCCACTGCGGCGATTCAAGCGGTGAATTACTCATCGGGCATGAGCGGTGCTACCGCCGCGCCTGTGGCGCCGACATCGGCTGGTAGCATAGATGATTTGCTCGGTGGTCTGAGCGCCCAATCGGCGCCAGTGACGTCTTCGGCGCCTGTTACGAACCCATCGTCCTCACTCGCGGACTTGGATAGTCTTTATGGGGCGCCGCCCTCCATGCCCCAAGCCGCGCCGGCGCAAACGCAAACGATGGGCATGGATCCGTTTGCCGTGGTCTCGGCTCCTCCGAACACCGCGGCGCACGCGGCGCCTCACGCGCCCGCCAATCAATTCGGATTCGCGCAAACGCCTATGCCCGGGATGGCGTCTCAGCCCACACCGATCACTCAGCCCGTCGCGCCTCAGACTCAATCGAACGATCCGTTCGGTTTGTCGAGCTTCGGTTCGCCGACCGCCGCCGCCACTCGTTCCGGCGGTCCGCATTCGCCGAGAAAATCCGCCAACGGAATGGACGCGCTCGCGTCGCTCACGGCGGACATGGGTTTAGGATCGAATCCGACGCAATCCGCGCCGATGGGCGGCTCCCTCATCTAGTATGAATAACAACCGTGCGCGTCGTCGCCCCTTCTTCCCCTGTCACACATGGCTCTTCGAACATCGCGCGCAGTCCTCAGTCGACGACGCAGCTCGCGCGCGCGCTCTCGTGCGGTGAGATCGCGACGCGGGGGATATCGCGTTCCTCGAGTTTCGCATCCGCATCGCGTGGTGATCGCGACTTTCCGTCGACGACGGTGTCGCGCGTGTCGTGCCGGGATATCGACAGATTTATCTAATCGGTCATGATCTCCTCACGGTCTCTCGCGTGCGTGAGCGCGGAGCGCGCGCGCACGTGCGCAGGATGTACGTCATCCGGTCGCGCGCACGCGCGTTCCAAATTGCCTCGCGCGGCGGCGGTTCGCGCGGGCGCATTTTCGCAGGAGTACGACGTGGTTGCGCTCGGAAACTTGTGCGTCGACGTGTTGTTACCACCCGCACCGATCCCGGACGAGTCGTCGTTGAAGACGAAGAAAACCTTGGGCGAGCTAGCAAAGACAGCGCCGGCTCGCGAGTCGTGGGAATTGGGCGGGAATTGTAATTTTCTCATCGCCGCCTCGAGGTTGGGCTTGCGAGCGACGTGCGCCGGTCACGTCGGAAAAGATCAATATGGACACTTTTTAATCGATGAACTCGCCCACGAGGGCGTTGATTACGTTGAACTTATTCCAGATGATGATCAGGGCGTTCGGGTGAGCGCTCTCGGGGAGACTTTGATTTGTTTTGTGTTGAGCGACGGTGCGGGCGGGCACGCGTTTTGTAGCCGGTACGATTTGGGTCCGTGGCCGTTGATGCGTGACGTGAAAGATGTTTCGAACGATGCGAGAGAAGTTTTACGTTCATGTAGAGCCGTCTTCGTAAACGGGTTCGTCTTCGATGAATTGAAACCCCAAGCCGTGGAGCAGGCGCTCAACTTGTCCAAGTCGAATGGCGCCGGCGTCTTTTTCGATCCCGGTCCGCGCGCGTTTACTTTCGTAGACGCGGAGAATCCCACACGCATGGAGGCACTGGACGTCGCGCTCACGAATTCCGACGTTGTTCTCGCCACGGAAGAAGAGCTCGCGGCTTTGACGGGAGTGCCAGTAAACTCAGCGCCCGAAGAATACGCCGCGGCGGTGTTTGCGTATCCAGGATCCGCCGTGGAATGGGTCGTCGTGAAGCTCGGTCCTGCGGGCGCCACCATCGTCACTCGCGATGGACAATCCGCCCGCGTCGGGTGTCCTAAAGTCAAAGTCGGCGACACGGTGGGCTGTGGCGATAGCAGTGCCGGCGCGTACGTTCTCGGTTATTTGCGTATGAGAACGGATCGTACACTCGATTTGGCGAGCGTATTGGAGACTACGGTGACTCTCGCCACGCACGTCGGTAGCGCGACTGCGATGAACATAGGAGCCGGTCGAAACGTCGCGACCGCCGAAACAGTGTTGGACCTTTTGGAGCAAGCGGCGAACGGTCAGACGAACGGTGTGGACAGGAATGTCGCGGTGCTCGCGCAAAATATTTTGAGACAATCGTTGGACTCAGCCATGGCTTGAGACTTCGATACAGCTCTACGTAGTTACTTTATAAACAATTATTCGCAGCAAGCAACGCATCTAGCGGTTTTCGTAAATGCGCGACGACATATCGTTACGGCTTTCTTCCACGCGCGGAACGTCGAGTGATTCGAGCATGGCTCGATACTCGCTCGCATCGGCGTCGAACGTCGCCGCGTCTACTTGCATCACAAAGGCATACAAACCACCACCACTCACGCACGCCGACAGTAAATATACGCTCTCTCCATCGCTCAGCTCCCACTGATAATACTTTTGCCCATCCTTACCCTTTCTCGCTTTCGATTTCAACGTATCCGCGGCGACGAGTCCGCCGAGCTCGATCCCGAACGCTCTCGCCGGGTCGATTTTGTCCTGTTCCCCGAAATCCTCCACCGAATCCAATCCCTCTCTCGACACCACCACCAACTGCGCCGCCTCTAATTTCGTCGTCCCCTCGCTCAGATATTTCGGCAACGCTGTCGTGTACCGATTATTCGGTCCGTACGTGTCCGTGTACAAGACGTACGCCGTTCTCTTCGCGCGTTGGCCCGGTCTATTCGTCCACGTCTCCGGCACGCGCACCGTGACGTCCACGGCGACCCACCGCTCGTTCGGCACCGCCTCGATGGTCACCGTCTTCGTCTCGCTCGCGGGCGCCGCGTTCGCGTTCAAGCGCGCGCGTCCGAGCGTCGTCGCCGCGCCCATCGCGCCCAAGAGCGCGATGCGTCTCTCGACGCGCGCGTTCGTCGCGCACATCGTCGTCGCGCGCATCGTCGTCATCGCCGTCGCGCGCATCGTTTTCATCGTCGTCGTCGTCGTCGTCGCGCGCGTCGTCGTCGTCGCGCGCGTCGTCGTCGTCTGACGGATGAGAGCGCGCTGACGTCAGACACGGGCGGATAGGGACGGCCCCATGTACGCGACGCGCGCGACCGTGGACGTCGCGCGCGCGGCGCGATCGAGGTCGGCCGCGCGTCCCGTCTCCTCTCGTCGCGCGCGTCCCGCTCGCCCGCGCGCGGCGGCGGGAGACGAGCCGGAGTGGAAGAAGCGTCAGCGTGAACAAGATGCGGCGATTAGCGCGGAGGAATCGGCGGTGCGCGCGCGCGTGGCGGAGTGCTTGGAACCCATTCTGCGCGGAGATGGTGGCCCGAAATCCGTCGGTGCCGATGGGGTCGGTGGGAGGGAGAGCGCGGACGGCACGCGAAGCGCGTTGGCGACGAAGATCGCCGACGCCACGCGAGCGCTCGAACGGGGCCTCGTCGAGCGCGAGACGGAGACTCGATTGTTATTGCTCGCGGCGTGTTGTGGCGAGCATTTGTTGTTGTTAGGGCCGCCGGGCACGGCCAAGTCTGAGCTCGGACGGCGGTTGAGCGCGCTGTGCGAGGGTGGGTCGTTTTTCGAGCGTTTGCTCACGAGGTTCTCGGTGCCGGAGGAGTTGTTCGGACCGCTGAGCATGAAGGGATTGGAAAAGGATGAATACGTGCGAAAGATCGATGGATATCTCCCCACAGCGAACGTCGCCTTTGTGGATGAAATCTTCAAGGCGAACAGCGCGATCTTAAACTCGCTGTTGACGATTTTGAACGAGCGATTGTTCGACAACGGAAGCGAACGCGTCGAGGTGCCGTTGCTGTGTATGGTCGGCGCGTCGAACGAATTACCGGAGAGCGAAGAGTTGGATGCGCTGTACGATCGATTCTTGTTGCGATCGAGCGTAGAACAAGTATCCGTCGGTGGTCTCAGCGAGCTCTTGTCGCTCCGCGGCGAAGCAGCCATCGGATCGAAATCCGGCGCGGCGAGTGCCGAGGTGTCGCTCAAACCGGAGGATTTCGCCAACATTCGATACGAAGCCGCGGCGAACACTACGGTGCCGCCCAACGTCATCGAACTCATCAGTGATTTACGCACGTTTTTACAAGACAAGTGTGAACCTCCGGTGTACGTCTCCGATCGACGCTTGCTCAAGGCGGTGCAACTCTTGCGCGTCGCCGCGTACACCAACGATCGCGCCGAGGTGAGCGAATTCGACGTCTTATTGCTCACCAACGTCTTGTGGCAGCGCCCGTCCGAGGCCGTGTTGATCAAGGATTGGATCTTAGAGCGTCTCGCTCAAGATCGCGGGACTAAGCAGGTCCAATACCTCCTCGCTGGTCTCTTCGGCCGCGCGTGTCGCGCCGACGGCGACGCCGACGAGTGCGCCCGTCTCCTCTCCGAGGCGGCGCAGTTACGCGTCGTCCTCACCTCCCAACTCGATTCCCTTCGCGGCGTTCAGGACGGTTCCCTCCCCGCCCTCCGTCAGCACTTATGGCTCAGTCCAACCGACGCTCAGCGCGCCGCGCAGACCCTCGGCCCGATGTTCACCAAAGTGAGCGCGTCTCTCGAAAAGCTCCTCGAGGACGTCCTCACCCTCGAGGTGGCGTTGGAGCGCGACACCGAGCCTCACATCCTCGCCTTGCTCATGCCCGATTACTGGGCCGCGTTCATTCGAGACGGCCCGATATCCGACGTGCAACCTCTCGGCGTGAGCAACGCGCCGTAAGTCGCGCCATCCATCCGTCCATCCGCGCGCGCGCGCCACCGCGAATCGTCTCTCGGCGCGACGCGCGTTCCCAGCCTTTGTCATCGATGACACGATGCTCGTCGTCACACGTCGTCCGCGACGCGATACCGATCGATCGATCGACGGCGTAAAATACCCATGACGACGCGACGCGCGCTCGCGTTCGCGCGCGCGACGACGCGAACGCGAACGCCGACGCCGACTCGAGTCGCCGTCTCGAATCGACAGATGTCGACGAGCGGGGAGACGATAGATTCAGACGCGCGACGACGCGATCGAGCGGCCGAGGCTGTCTATTTTCGCGAAGAAGATTTGAAAAATTTGCGCGTCCTCGCGAGGAAGATTCGCGCGGCGTCGGCGACGCAGAGGGGATCGTCGCTCGCGAAGGAGGAATTGAGGCACCTGCGAGACGTCGTGCCCGAGACGTCGGCGCTGCCCGAGGACGCGTTGCGACGGTTGCTCGATTGGAAACACGCGTGAGTAGAGAAGACGATAAAGATGACGAAGATGATAGAGACGACGGCGTGGGCGCCGCGCGACGTGAACGTGGGGCGTGTTTGAGTGCGGATGCAAAGTTTAATAGTGATACATGTTTTTCAGCGTGAACGCGCCGCCGCTCATAAAGAGACGGATGACGAGGACGACGACGGCGAAAAACGCCGCGGCCAGGAGTCGTCTGGTGTTCTCTTGACGCGCGTAGAGCGTGGCGAATTCATCCGCGGCTTCGATGGTGGCGCGTTCCATGGCATCCATCTTTGACTTGTCGTTTTTTACGCGTTTGCGTAGATTGTCGATCTCCTCGTCCATGGCGGCGACTTCTCGGCGCACGATTTCTAAATCCTGTTCGTGTTTTTCGCGCGCTTTTTTCGTCTCCGCGCGCGCGGTGTTTCGCATCTGTTCCGCGCGCGCGAGTAAACGCTTCAAGTACTCCACCTGTTCGATCTCTGCTCGAAGCGCGGCCACCTGTTCGGGCGTTAATTGATTTTGAGGATCGAGCGCGGTTTCGATGGTTTTCGAACGCGCGTCGGCGGCGATCTTCTCCGCCTCGACGACTCGCGCTTCGAGAGCCTCTCGAGACCATTTCGCGCCGTCGAGCTCATCACGTAAACGTTCGACCTCCTCGCGCAGCGCCGACACCTCCGACCGCGCGGCGGCGACGGGAGACGACGTCTCTTTATCCTCCAATTCGCGCCGAATCGCGACGTCGAAGACGCCCTCCGCGCCCGAGTCCTCCTCCGCCTCCACCGTCTTCACCCCGCTCGTCACCTCACCCTCATCCAACGCACCCTCTCGAACGTTCGGCGAATCCACCACCTCTCCATCGCTCGAATCGCTCGACAACTCCAACGTCACCTTCGCCGGCGTCCCCGGCGGCGCGAATCCCAGCGTCGCCTCGCGCGTCGCCGCCGACGCCGTCTCTTCGCGCGCGTCCTCGACCGCCTCCACCGCCTCCGACTCGATCTCCTCGTCCTCGTTCGATTCTCCCTCACCGTCGACGACCGTCACCGATCCCTCTTCGGGACCGGTCCGCGTCTCCTCGGTCTTCTCCTCGGTCTCCGTCGACGCCGCGTTCGCCGTCGTCGTCGTCGAGTCGAACGCCGCGCGCAAATTCACATTCACCCTTTCACCCGCCCCCCTCGTCGCCTCCTCGCTCGCGACGCCGTCGACGACGCTCGCGCGCGCGTTCGAACTTCCCGATCGTTCGAGCGCGATCGCGCGCGTCGCCGCCTCGCCCGTCGTCGTCGAATCCGTCGTCGTCGCATCGTCCTCGACCTCGCGCGTCGTCGTCGTCTTCGTCGTCTTCGTCGTCTCTCGACGCGCGCGCGCGCGTCTCGACGGCACGGGCGAACGCGCGAGAAACGCGTGCGCCGCCGCGAGCGCGCGCGACGCCTTATCCTCCACCGTGGCGTCCATGGGCGCGCGCCTCGCGCGCGTCAGTGATTGACGCATTCGTCGCATTCGTCATGGCGACGCGTCTGCGCGTCGTGCGCGCGCGACTCGAGGACGTTCGACGGGTGTTACGATTGGAGGAGGGGTTATTGCGTCATCGCGCGCGAGAGTGTTGGTTGACGATGTGCGACGGCGCGAGGGAGCCGTGCGTCGTGTTGGGACTCGGGTCGAAGCTCGGCGAGCTCGTGCGCGAGGACGAGGCGCGCGCGCGGGACGTGACGCTCGTGCGACGGTTCACGGGGGGTGGAACCGTGGTGTGCGATGAGAACACGATGTTCGTGGGGATGACGATGGACGCGAGGGTGATGGGACGGTTGGAGGGGGGCGCGTCGGCGTCGGCGTCGGCGTCGGCGTATCCGCGAGACGTCATGCGGGCGACGGGTAAGGTGTACGAGCGCGTGTTCGATAAGTGTGGTACGTTCGCGGTTCGAGAGAATGATTACGTGTTCGGGGATGTGAAGTTCGGTGGGAACGCGCAGGCGATCACCAAGGGGAGGTTTTTGCATCACACGTCGTTTTTGTACGACTACGACGGCGAATTCATGAACGCGCTGTTGAAACATCCGACGCGCGCGCCGGAGTACAGAAATGGACGCGATCACGAGGCGTTCGTGACGAAACTTGCCGAGGCTGGATATGAACGCGCGGAGGTATTCGATCGCGTCGTTCGAGCGATGGAGGAGCTCGGTTTCGACGTCGAGGAGGTTGGTTTGGAGCACGCCGAACGCGCCGTCGAAGACGCCGTGAGCGAGAGCGGGGGGAAGCGTTGGGACACCACGAAGACGCTGTAGTAGGTGTGAAAATATTTTTCTAGAAGTCTATAGATTGTGTACTGTAACGTAGGGTAGCGAGTAGTCGACCAATCGATCAACCGACCAAGCTCACTGAAACGCGATGGCGAAGAGGATGAACAAAATGATGGTTAAGAAGATGATGACGCAAATCTGTCCTCGTAAACCCACTTTTTTGAGAACTTCGCGCATCTTCCGTTCCGCGGCCGCCAGTCTCGCGTTGACACCGTCCACGTCCTCCTCTAAATCCTCCAACATCTTGGACTGCGACGCGAGCTCATCGCCGATGGTCAAGCCCACCTGCCCGATGCGAGATATGCTCACCGAGATGTCGTCCAAATCCTCATCCTGTCGCCGCACGAGCAACTGTTGATGATCGTCCAATCCGGACTCGTTCCTTCCGATGTCTCCCCCAGCCCGACCGTCGCCGACGAACGCCGCGCCGCCGCCCTCGCCGCGTCCCGCGTTCGCGCCCATTCGAGATTCCGCCACCGCGCGCGCATCCTCCACCTTGGCGCGCGTCGACGCGATCCACCGCTTACGCTCTTGTATCTCTCCCGCCGTCAACCCGAATCGCGCCACGTCTCGCTCCGCCACCGCCACCGCGCGGTCGAGCTCGTCCAGTTCCCACGACAACGATGCGCACTCCTCCACCACCGCGCTCGCCGCGCTCGCCGCGCTCGGTCCCGACGACGCGGACGACGTCAACCGCGCGCGCACGTCCGCGACGTGCGTCGCGATCTCATCGCGAACGACGTAGTACGGATCGCGCGCGCGCGACGCCCCGTCCGCCATTGTGATTTGAAAAAACCGTCGCGCACTGACGGGGCGCGCGCGCGCGCGTCGTCACACGGCGGCGAGCGGCGACGCGGTCGCGGTCGGTCGACGGCGCGATGGCGACGCTGGCGGACGCGACGCTCGACCTCGACCTCGGTGCGGCGACGACGAGCGCGCGAGAGGCGCGCGCGCGGTGTCAAAAGCTCGCGAGAGAGTTAAGTCGCCACCTGGGACCGAGCGAGTATCGAGAGTTTCGAGAGGCTGCACGCGCGTTTCAGCGGTGCGAGACGACGGCGGAGGCGTTTGCGACGACGTTGATTCAGGCGCTCGGTTGCTCGGGGGTGGGTGGGGCGTTAGCCAGAGAGGCGGTGCGAACGACGCCGGCGAGTTTTCAGCGAGCGGCGCTTCGCGCGGCATTGGGCACGGCGTTGGACGACGACGGACGGGTGTCGAATGGGAAAGCGTCGTCGTCGAGGGTGAATAAAGTAAAGGTGGAGTGTCTAGCCCCGGGATTGGTGTGTCTGAGAAAGTTTTTGAGCGTCGAGCAACAGGAATGGTTTTCTCGCGCGTGCTTCGATTTGGGAGAGACGAACGGCGAGTCGGGGCAAGGCTTCTTTGAAAAGGATGCGGAGGATGGGACGTGTCGTTTGAATCAAGGCTCGCGTGGTCGTATGATTTTACACGCCGATGACTTCGATGCCGAGGGAAAGCTCAAAGCGCTGTGCGCCGAGGCGGTGTCGACGTCTCAAGCTGTGGACGCCGCGATGCCCGAGTTCGACGCCACGACGGTTCTGGTCAACTTTTACAAGGATGGTGCCGAATTTAAATGGCACAAAGACTCGGAAGATCCCGAGCTCGTCGCCTCGCGCACGGGTCCACCGATCGTCTCATTCAGCGTCGGCTTGTCGGCTGATTTCGGCTACAAGTATTCATTCGAAGATCCAAACCACAAAGTCGTTCGATTAAACTCGGGCGACGTCCTCCTCTTCGGCGGTCCGTCGCGAATGATCGTACACAGCGTCTTAAACGTCTATCCCGGCACCATGCCAGGTCATTTACGAGGCAAAATGCTCAACGGCAGACTCAACGTCACCGTTCGAGACATCGGACGAGGCGTCATCGACGCGAGTCAATTTCCCGCGTATCGCGTCTCGTACGGCGGAACCGTCGCCGAGGGTAACGTTTGATTCACCATTCCACGACGCACGCGTCCGCGTCCTCTAGCCCACCTAGCTCACACAGTCTCAATACGCACATCAGCACACGCGAGTCGTCCTCTCGTTTTCCGCGTCGCCGCGTCGACAATCAACAGCCGCGTCATCTTCCGACGCGCGCCATGCCACCCGACGCGCCCACGACCCCTCATCGCGGACGCATCAGCGTCTCTCCCGACGGCGCGTTCGTCGTCGTCGTCGACGGCGCGACCGCATCGCTCGCGCGCGCCTCCTCCGTGCGCGAAGAGCTCGGCCGCGCCGTCGCGTTCGACCGCGACGTCGTCGCCGTCGCGTGGACGCGCGTCGGCCGCGTCGCCGCGTTCGCGCTCGAGGACGGCGACGTGTGCGTGATGCGCGCGACCGAGCGCGACGGGCTCACCTCGGAGCGATGGTTTCGCGGCGTCGGCGCGGGGAGATGGGGCGCGGGACCGCTCGGGGACAGCCAGCTGCGGTTTGAAAGAGACGGGTCGGAAGGAAACACGACGGTGATCGATGTCAGCACGGGAGAGGTCGCGATACTGACGCACGCGAGAAAGGGGCGAGATGGGAGCGCGCTGGAGACGTTCGCGACGTCGGTGGATGGTCGGTGGATGGTTTTTTTGACGCGGGACGAAGACGCGCGCGAACGCGTCGAGGTGTTTTCGACGCGCGCGCCGTACGAGGGTGCGATCACGTTTCGATTGCCGGCGTCGATGGACGCGCGGGCGATTGCGTTTTCGAGCGGTGGAGAGGAATTGCTCGTGTTCGATGACTCGTGCGAGGCGACGGCGGAGCCGGGATTGGAGGTGTTCGCCGCAGACGGGACGCCGAGAGCGTCGATTCGCGGCGTGACCGCGCCGTACCTTCGGATGAGGGATGGGATCGTTTGCGCGACATCTGCGAGTCGAGACGCCATAGTTTGGATAGATGAAGTGACGTGGCGAATCGCGCGCGTGGTGACGCATCCAACGACGTGTGAGGCGACGACGTCGACGCGCGTATACCGCCAAATCGATGATGGATACGAGGAACGAAACACGTACACCCAGAAGACCGTCTCGTGCGATGAGTTCGGGGTCGAGCGGGTGGGCGTCCGCATCTCGCTGAGCCCTTGCGAAACCATGCTCGCCTCCACGTGCGCTGGGCACGACGATAAAGTTTTATTTTTATGGTCGGCGCGCGCTTTGGAACACGACGACGCTCCGTTGGCTATTTTTCTACATTCGAAACCAATCGTCGATTTCAAATGGTGTAGAGACGACCGCGTCGATGGTGCGGCGCGCTTACAGTTTGTGTGTGCGGGAGACGCGGCGGTGTACTCGTTCGTCCCGGGGATGTCGTGTCCCGTCCGCTCCGCGCTCGAGTGTGCCGAGTTCGCGCCTTCCAAAATCGTCCACGCGAGCGCGGAACCGGACGCGCTCATCATAAAAGGCAAAGGCAAGACTTTCGTGCAGCAACGGTTCCCGATGTCGGTGATGTAATGCATAGTATCAGATTTCTAGAGTGACTGGTCGCGTCGTATGACTACGTTGCGTTCGTCTCACGCGCGCTTCCTTCGCGTCTTCGGCTTCGCCGGAAACGGTTCACCCTCCCCAATGACGCACCACACGATCCACAGCGGCACGACCAAATACGGTAAATAAATCGCGATCAATCGCCAGCGCTCGGCGTTCCCTAACGACGGATATTCCCAAATGTACTGCAAAATCGGTACGAGCGTCGTCGCCGTGTGCGCCCCGTACGCCAACAAACCCCCTCGAGCGCCGTTATCGCGACGACGCAGCGCGGACACGGCGTAGAAGAAGAACGGAAGTTGAAACAACAACTCGCACGTCACCAAACCGACGAGCCATCGCGGCCTGTTCGCCATGAGCACGTCGTCGTTCGTCTCGATGTGCCATCGGAGCAACCGCTTGGCGAACGTCGGGACGACGCGCTCGGGGAGCACGACCTGGGCGTCGATGAGCATCGTCGCCGGTATGTGCGTGATGAAGTACGCGAGGAAGACTTTTCGCGCCGTCTCGTTGATCGCCATGGCGTCGACGCGCGTTCGTGTGGCGCGGGGAGTGAGGACGCGCTCGACTCTGGGAAACCTCCCGCTTCAAACCGAGCCGGCGTCGACGCGGTGCGCGGGTGCGAAAGAAAGAATGTGAATTCGTCTTCTATGCTCTATGCTTCTATTCTCTACACGCGGTCTCAGTCGTACGACATGGTGTCTCGCATGTCGTCCAAGTCGTACTCCGGCGAAGGACGACCGGACGCCGCGTTGAAGAGTCTCTCAAACCACAGCGTCTCCTTATCGCTCCATTTCGGATCGAACGCGGCGATAACGGGGAGGAGCTCCCATCCTATGGCGATGCGTAGCTCTTCCGCGCGCGACCTCGCCAGATTGTCGTCGAAAGCTACGAAATCCGTATACGACAACTTCAACTTTCCTCGATGACGTTCGTTCTCGCCTCGCTGCGCAACTCTCACGTTGACCACTTCGTCGTTATCCATAAACAAAAACTCCGCGTCGAATACCCCACCGAATCGATCGTCGTCCTCGGCCAACGTCTCGTCGCCGCTCGACCCGTCTCTCGGCGCCAACGCGAGTCGCACGTATCCGAGCTCCTCGTCGAACGCCTCCACTCGACTGACGAAGGACAACACCTTTCTCGAGACGTCGCGTCCACCCTCCGCGCGCGCGCCGCGACCTCGCGATCGCATGATTTCTTCCCCCGCCCGTCCTCTCGCCGCGACGTCCCCCGAGGCGACGCCCACGAGTCTTTTCATCGCGTCGACACGCGCGCCCTCGTACGCCCACGGCGCGGCGAAGTGCGCGGCGTCGTCGTTCTGCGACGACACGCACGACGTCCGCGCTCGGTCGCACGTGTTGAGATACCCGTTGTATTCACCCACGCAATCCGCGCACGCGCCGGATTCGGGCGACGGCGGCGCGTCGGCGAAGACGTCCACGATTTCGGCGCGCGCGCGTTTTCGAGGCGCGACGCCGAGGACGACGCCGGCGAGACTCGCGGCGGTGAATCCGCGACGCGAGTGCGTCGAGGAGGACGCGTCGGGGACGGTCGACGCGCGCGGGACGACCGCCGCGCGCATGACCGAGTCGGGCGGCGCGCGAGGATGTGACGAGTCGATTTGGGTCTCGGGCGTCGTGAATACTACAACGCGCCGCTACGAATCATCGGCGCAATAGACGCCAAAAGTGAAATCGAAACCGTGCGTCGTCGTCGAGGTGGGCATCAGAGCGGTCCACACGGAGAGTTCGCGTCGACGGCGGAGCGGTTCGGGGACGATTAACACGCCTTGACGCGGACGCCGCGCGGACGCCGGCGTCGCAAAAGGACGCTCGGGATCGAACGCGTCGTCGTCGTCGCCGTCCTCGCGAACGAGGTAGACGACGACGCAATCGTAACACTCGTCCCCTGGAATCGTTTGAATCGACGTCAGATTCGCGGGATCCGCGGCGTCCGCGGGGGACGCGCCGCCGAACGCGTGGAGCGCGACGGGGGCAGAGAACGGTGAATCGAGTGCGTCGCCGCGCGCGAGCTCGAACACGTGAATCCATAAAATCGGTGCGTCGAAGGGTTGGAAACGATCCGGCGCACACGACGGGAGATCCTCCGCGTCGGGTCGCAACAACTTGTTCGCGTGAGATAAATCGACGCCTTCAACGAGACCGAGCCGAGACCTGTTCGCCACAAACTCGGGTAATCGAGCGCCGACAGCGCAAAGACGATACGAAGGGACGCTCTCGCCTCGGAGCCATGCGCCCAGGGCCGAGCTCCAAGGCGAGCAGATGGGTGGTTCTCTCAACGACACGTTCTCAATCCCGCCGTCGACGTGTCCTTCTGTGTTCTCTGCGTTGGACGCGTCGACGCACAAGCCGATGCGTAAGGCGTGCTCATCGTACGTCGCCACAAACTTGACCTCACACACGTCCTTGACGTCCAATCTATACTTCTCCGGAATCACCATCAACACTTGTCGCCAGTGATGACACCACGGCTTGCCCGCTTTCGGTTCCGTCGAGTACCGCACCTCTCCCTTCGTGTCGACATCCACCTCCCACCACAGCACCACGCCGTCCATTCGTCCCGACGTCGACGCACCGATGTTCCACGTCCTTTCCCAAGTCGGCGCGTCGCCCTCGTCCGCGAGCTCTAGAAAATCAAACTCGTGCGACAACGCATCCTCCTCGCTCAGCGTCTTCGCGTCCCACGCCCTCGCGTGCGTCTGTCTCCCCGGCGCACACCAGGCCACGCCGCGCCGCGCGTCGACCCACGACCCAACATCCCCGTGCGCGCGCGCCGCGTCCTCGCACGACACCAATCGCGCGTACACGCGCGCTCGACTCGGTAAAATCTTCCCGCCGCCGTTCGGCGTCAACAACCGCCGCTTCGCGTCCCGACACACCCCCAACCATCCCTCACCGATGAGTTCGGAATCCAACAGTTCGCTCACGACGACGTCAAATCCACCATCGCGTCCCCTCATCTCCTCGCTCCGTTCACACGACACCTCGAACGACGGCATTCCGAACGCGCGCGTCCGTCTCGCCGTCCGTCTCGCCGTCGCGAACGCCGGCGCGAACGCCTCCACGCCCATCACCTCTCTCGCCCCCGCCCGCGCCGCGAGCGCCGCCAACATCCCCGTCCCGCACCCGACGTCCAAGACGACGTCCCCGGGCGTCACCTCGCGCGCGATCGCGCGCGCGAACGCGTCGTTTCGCGCGTCGTCGCGAAGCATGTCCAACCACGAACTCGACGTCCACAGACGCGACGCCACCGCGCGCGCGCCGTCGTCCATCTCGTCGTCGCTCGACGCGTCGCCGTCGACGCGCGCGACCGCCCACCGACCGTCCGACGTCATGACGAAGGTCATCGCGCGCGCGCGTCGACGGCGACGAGTGACGACGAATGATGATGATGATGAATGGATGAATGGATGAATGGATGAATGACGACAGAGCGCGTCGACGGCGATCGACGGTCGGTCGCGACGCGCGAGAAGTGCGGTCGACGCGTGCGTCGTGCTCTGTCGTTCGATATGGACGTCGTCGAGACGCCGAGTCCGTCGGAAACGGCTACGCCGCGCGCGTTCGATGGACGAGGGGATTCGACGACGACGCGAGGCGCGCGGGGGAGCGCGGAGGAGGAGGAAGCGCGCGAACCGGACGCGGGAGAGATGAGCACGACGGAGGACGACGGTTCGCAGTACTCGGAGAGCTCGTACACGGAGACGACGACGGATGATTCGGGAGAGGAGGAGGAGGGAGCGCCGAGGCGGAGGCGAAGGCGACGCGCGCGAGGAGACGGTGGACGAGGAGGGGTCGAGGACGATGTCACGCGCGCGGCGAGGGCGAAGAGACGCAAGGCGCGTCGCGAGAGAGACGCGAGGCGAGAGGGTGGTCAGAGACAGACGGTGACGTCGAAGTTTGCCGTGTGCGGGACGGTGTTCGAGGTGGACGCCAAGTACGCGCCCATCAAACCGATCGGGAAAGGGGCGTACGGCGTCGTGTGTAGCGCGAGAGAGGTGGAGACGAATAGGAAGGTGGCGATTAAGAAGATTGTGAACGCGTTCGAGAACGTCGTGGACGCGAAGAGGACGCTTCGGGAGATTAAGTTGTTGCGCCACTTGCGGCACGAAAACGTCATCGAAATCATCGATTGCGTCAAGCCCGAGGTGAGGAACGAGTTCGAGGACGTGTATCTCATGTACGATCTCATGGACACCGATCTTTACCAAATCATACGCAGCAGCCAATCGTTGACGGATGAGCACTGTCAATACTTTGTGTACCAAATTTTGCGTGGACTCAAGTACATTCACAGCGCCGACGTGCTTCACCGCGATTTGAAGCCTGGAAATTTGCTATTGAACGCGAATTGCGATTTAAAGATTTGTGATTTCGGTCTCGCGCGCACCGCGCTCGTGGACGCAGAGGCATCAGAGTTCATGACCGAATACGTCGTGACGAGATGGTACAGAGCCCCCGAGCTGCTCCTCAGTTGCGCCGAGTACACTAGTGCGATAGATGTGTGGAGCGTCGGGTGCATTTTTGCCGAGCTCATGGGAAGGAAGACTCTATTCCCGGGCAAGGACTACGTGCATCAGCTCAATCTGATCATGCGAGTCCTCGGCACACCGCAAGATTCGTCTGAGCTCGACTTCATCAACAACGAGAAGGCGAAACGGTACATCAAATCGCTTCCTGTGACGGCGCGATGTAGCTTCCAAAAGATGTTTCCAAAGGCGTCTCCGAAAGCGGTGGATCTCATCGATAAAATGTTGGTGCTTGATCCCGCCAGACGCATCACCGTCGAAGAAGCGCTCGCGCATCCGTACTTGGAATCTCTGCACGATGAAGCAGACGAGCCGTGTGCGGAGACGCCGTTCACGTTCGATTTCGAAGATGGCGCAAATTATTTGACGGAACACGAAGTTCGTGGGCTGATTTATGATGAATTGTGTGCGTTGTCGGAGGAATTCGAAACGAACAAAATATCGCAACTGTCCATCAACGACGGACAGACGTGAGGAATGTATCAGGAGTCCAACATCCGCGAGCCTATGTAATGAATTATGCAGTTATAAAACTATCACGCGACTATTTCGTCACCACACTGTGCCGCCTACGCATCCTAAAGTTTGTCGTCACCTTTGCTCGCTTGAGCTCTTGACGTTTGCGTCGCCGCCGCCGCGAGAGCGTCGCTCACCTTGCGATAATTGTAGTAACACACACCGCTAAACGCGACACTACTTCCCACTAATTGCGTCGACGACACCGGGGACTCAAAGATCACAGCACTAATGGCGATCAAAATGATGTCTTTGAGTACGCCTGAGATGTTTAGCGTCAACGCGCTCGTTCTCCCGATGAGCAAATAGATGATGGCGTTCAGTGCGAAAGCGCACGACGCGTTCGCAATCATAACACCCGCGGAGTAATGAATGCTGTGCGTGATTTCTAATCCGTACGCCAACTTTGGTAGCTCTAGGAACGCAAACGGCACTATGAGAAACACGAAGCATATCGGCGAAACGTAGTACAGCGTCGTGATCGAGTTGAGCTTTAAATTCGCCTTCCCGAGCACGAGCTGCACCGATATGATTCTACACGCTTCCACCACGACCGCGACGATCTGTACGAAAAATCCAAACGCGTTGAAATTGAGCTCTCCGTACGAGGCGATCATGACGCCCACCGTCACCACTGCCATGTTCAGCAGCCTCTTGTGCGTGTACTGTTCGATTCCGATCGCGCATCCTATCGAATACACCGTGACCGGTGACAGCGCCTTTAACATTTGAATGAACGCCACGCTCAAGTACACGTACGCCGTGTTCGACGCCCACAGAGACGTCGCGAAGAGCGCCGCTATCGGAACAATCTTCTTCGCGTACACGTCCCTCGTCATCCCCTCGCTCGCCGGCACCACCTTTACCACTCGCACGAGCACGAACGCGAGAGACGAGCAAAAAAGCATGTGCGTCATCGTCAGCGTCACCGGAAACGGAAATCCGTACACGGTCAGAATGTATTTGTTGAAGAGGATGACGAGCGCGCTCACGAAGATCCACAGCGCGACGAACGCGTTATCCGCGAGCGCCTTTGCGATGACGCGCTCGGCGCCTCTCGCCGCGGCCGACGCGGGAACGTCGACGTCGCTCGTCGCTTTCACCGCCGCGGACATGGCGAGTCGTCCGTCTCGCGCCCGGACCGCCGTCGTCTGGCGCGCGGGCCCGTGGCGCAACCGTCGGGGGACTCAACGGCAGAGACGCGCGCGGGGCGAGGGACGCGCGGGATGCGGGCCGCGACGACGGCGCGAGCGCGCGCGAACGGATCTTCACGGCGAGGGGTCGCGTCGACGTCGAGACGGTCGCGCGGGAAGACGGCGCGACGCTCGGCGAGCGAACGCGAGAGCGTCGACGTCCGAGACATCAAGAGACGACTGCGAGCGGCGTGCGCGCGCGCGAGCGGGCGAGCGTCGACGAGGGACGCGAGGGAGGACGCGCTCGAGCTCGTGCGCGCGCTGGAGTCGGTGAACGGGGGTGCGACGGTGGACGCGTCCAGGGTGAGTGGTCGGTGGAGTTTACTCGCGACATTGGCGACGAGCGAAGACGCGAGAGCGAGGCGGGAGAAAGAGGGCGCGATAGGCGCCGCGTTGACCGACGCGAGTGGGAGCGCTGGACGAACCGTCGACGGGGAGGAGGAGGAACGCGCGCGCTCGATCGTGACGCCGAAAGGAAATTTCCAAGACATCGACCTCGACGCGCGAACGGCGGCGAACAGGGCAGAGTTTGAACTCTTCGGCCGACCGCTGTCCGTCACGCTCGACGCGGAGTGTGGATTTAACGACTCCGTCACGCATCCGACGCGCTTGAACGTTCGGTTTCGAGCGGTCGAGGTCAAATTCGCGTCTTGGCCGCCGCTTCGATTATCGCTTGATTTCGCGTCGCCGGAGGGTTGGATCGAGACCACCTACGTGGATGACGATTTACGCACGGGCCGGGGCGATAAGGGTTCAATCTTCATCGCTGCGCGTCGTCCAGACGACAACTAGGTAGCTCGCGGCGCGCGTTGTATCAATAGTCATCATCAGTTTGTTCCGAGACGGAGTCCCGCAGAGCGCGCCTCGCGGTACTCGCGCGTAACCTTCACGCCGCGCCGAACGTCGCCACCGACGACGCCGGCGCGGGTGGGTTCGCAAATAAAGCTTACGCTCGTTACGTTCGCGCTCTCGTCGGCGCGAAACAGCCGGCGCGATGAGCTCCAAGCTCGACTACCTAAAAAAGTACATGTCCGCCCCGTCGGCATCCAATCCCGCCGACGGGGAGAAGAAGAAGCGAAAGAAGAAGCGACCCAAGGCGCACGCATCGACGATACGAATCATTGACGGCGATGCGGGGATTCACGACGTCGAGAAGGCGACGAAACGCGCGCGAGAAGAGGAAGAAGATCGGGCGGTGGTTTTAGATGCGAGAGGACGCGAGGTGGACGCGGGCGCGCTGGACACCGCGGAGATCGAGGATCGCGCGGTCAAGTACATGGGCATACGCGAGGACGGTAGCGGTTGGGCCGCGGTCGAGGATCGGAACGAAGACGGGGGTGGTAGACGACAGAGGCACGATTCGGACTCGGAGGACGAGCCGGCGGCGGTGGCGCCGCCGATTGAGATGGATGACGACGCTCCGCACGAAGGACGACGAGCTCGACACGATAGCGATAGTGAAGAAGATGTCGTGGGCGCGAGAGCACCTTCCACTGAGCTTCAATACGACGAGGATGGCGACTTGATAATGCCCGCACCCGCGGACGCCGGCGGACAACAAGACCTGGAGTACGACAGCGACGGCGACATCGTTCTCCCGCCCGCGAGCGGTGAGGACGATGGAGGCCTCCAGTACGACAGCGATGGTGATATCATCTTACCCCCGGCGGCATCTGATGCGCCCGGGGACCTTCAGTACGATAGCGACGGAGACATCATCCTTCCGACAGAACCGGCGGCACCACAGGCGGAAGAGAACAAGCCAGACAGGAAGAAGGAGAAGAAAGGACAGAAGATGGCGGACGGTACCTCGACAGGTCTCGTGAGTGCGGCTCAGGTCATCATGGAGGCGGAACTGAAGCGCAAGGCAGAGCAGGAGCGCATGGCAAAGATGACTGACGAGCAAAGCGGCCGTGGTGCGGCGACAAACTACCGGGATAAAGCGACGGGTAAGCTGATGGATAGCGAAGAGAGGCAGAAGCGCGCGGCTGATGCAAAACCAAAAGAGCGCGAGCGGCCCATGTGGTCTGCAGGTATCGAGCAGGCGAGGCAGGCGAAGCAACACTCCGAAGATTTGATCAAGGCAAAAGACGCGCCGTTCGCGCACCAAGACATCGACGCAGAATACGAAGACAAGCAGCGCGAAGCGATGCGTTTTGGTGACCCGATGGCGCACGTTGGCCGCAAAAAGCGACAAGCTGCAAAGCTGAACTTACCATCGGTATACGACGGTTTAGGTCTCACTCTGGAGGATTTACAAAAGTCAGGCTTTCGCATTCCACAAGAAGTACCCGCACACAGTTGGATTCGGCGCGGCATGGTGGCTCCGCATAACCGTTACGGCATCAAACCAGGAAGACATTGGGACGGTGTCGACCGCTCCACAGGCTTCGAGAGGAAGATGTTTCGAAAGAAGAACGAGCTTCGCGAGCGCGCCGAGCTCGAGGCTATGGATGTCGAGGAACACAACGAGTGGTTTTAACCTCACCCCCCTGCGCCCGTTGCGATCGCGAGTCGATCAACATTAGGATAGGCAAACGTTACGTTTCGCGATTGTGAATAGCACACGCACGAGCGATTCATTAATTCATGAGGGTCGAAAATCTTACAACGCTACTTCTCGACATCGGCCCTCAAGCGACGAGTCGCATCGCGTTCTAAACGCGCCACTCCCGCCGATTCACCACAACACCACCTCATACGTCACAAAACTAACGAATTTCAGCTTAGAACTTCATTTCGTGCGGCTTGTCACCGGATCGCAACGTGAAGAGCGTGGACAAGTACTCCTTCATGTACGGCGTCGCAGAGATGGCGGCGCTGAGGGCGGCGTCGACGGCCTTGTTGTCTTCAATGTACGAGGCCGGGAGTTCCTTCTTGGAGAGGTCAACCTTGAAGAATTCTTCTTCGCTCTTCTTGTTGCTGCGATCCTTCGCCGGCTTCTTGAAGTACGCATCGTCAAACTTCGCCGCGTCGACCTTGCTCACGTCAACCTTTTCGCTCGTCGCGATGACGTAACGTTGGTTCACGCGCTTGATCGGCACACCGTTCACACCGTACGGCCCGGCGACAAGCAACAACCCAGACGCGAGTTGCTTGATGAACACCACGCGCTTACCCTTGAAATGACCAGCGAGGAGGATCAACACTTGACCCGGCGCGATGGACGCGCGAAGCTTGGTCTGCTTGTGCTCGATCGTGCGCTTGAGCGGCTTCTTGATGTCGTCCGCCGGGTAGAAGGACGGCTTACCGTTCTTCACTTTCGTCTTACTGCGAGGGATGTAAAACATATCATCACGTCAGTCTTCGTCCTCGTCACGCGCGCTCGCCCGTCGCCCGCGTCGACGTCGGCGGCGGCATCCTCGTCCGCCCCTCGGCGAAAACCCTTTACATCGGTCGCCGCCCGCGCCCATCGCGTCGCCGCCCACCCGCGCGCGCGACTCGCACGACCGAACGAACGCGCGAAACCGCGCGATCAAAATCGCACGCATCACAATCGTCGCTTCGATCGTCCTCATCGCGCGCCGTCGCGTTCGACTCGGCGCATCACCGCGCGCGCCCGAGTCCTCGATGACCCTAGAACGCGCGCGGCGTCCATCCGACGCCCCGACGCGCCGTCACCGCGCGCGCGCCGGTCGTCGACCGTGCGCGATGACGTCCAGAGCAGATAAAAAAACGCGCGTCGCATCACTGTCGCACACGTACGCCATGGTCACCGCGAGCTGCGAGGCAGATAAAGGCGGAAACGTCGTCGCGTCGCGTCCTCCTCGCGAGGCCATCGCGCGCGCGCGGGTCGATCGATCGATCGACCCCTTTCGAGCGAAGGGTCGTGATTCGAGGAAATGTGAGCATGCGAATGACTGATACTCTTGAAACGACGCATGTATGAGAAACCCATATGTCCGAATGTTTACGGTGATAAACAACAGCGGCGCACCGGTCGCGCCCGACAGAGCGCGCCGGGGCGGCGGCCATGGCGCCGACGACGGCCCTGTTCGGGCGTCGTGCGCTGCGTGATGCGGTGGCGACGCTCGCGCGACGTCAACGTGCGCTCGCTCGCGCCGCGTCGGGCGTGGCGGCGCCGAGCGTGGACGGTGATGCCGGTGGAGGCGCGGACGCTCGAGCGGCGAGCGGGAGCGCGAGCGGGAGCGGGCGAGGCGCGGCGGCGATCGAGCGGTGGAGCGCGGATCTCATGGAGGACGACGAGGAGTTGGACATGTTGCTCGCCACCGCCGGATCGCCGGAGGTGGTGTCGAGGCCGGGACCGAAGCTGAGGCCGCTCTCGAGCGAGGCGACGGCGTTCGGAGACGCGCCGGATCGCATTTTTGAAAGTACGGATGAACGGCGCGCGAAGATCAAGCTCGCACTGCAGTCTTTGTACGCGAGACGAAGACAGTTGCGAAGGAACGAGCACGCGAGGGAGCCTCGACCGGCCCTGAGCGAGGACGACGTGCAGATGAGGAAACAGAGAGAGGCGGAGAATTTAGCTTTGGAGAGAGAGGTGGCGAGATACAAGGAATTCGCTCGCAAGACGTTCGCGGCGGGGATCGGGGCGCAACTTCCCGTGGTTCAGAAACTTTTGGCGTCGTTTTACGTCCCATTGGTCGAGGCGCTCAGGGAGGAACACGAGAAAATCAAGGGTAATGTGCCAGGCGTCGACCGTCGCGTGTACGGACACTACTTGGCGTTGTTGGAGCCCGAAAAACTCACCGTTTTGACGCTTCACGCGACGCTCAGCACGCTCATGAAGGGTGACAGTAGTATAGATTCGTGGACGTTCATACGAGGTGAAACAACCTCGGCAGGGAGCGCGAAATTCATCACGGTGGCTGACCAGGTGGGAAGCGCCGTGCAAGCCGAGGTGAATCTCGGGCGCATGCGAGCCGCCGAGAAGGCTGCAAAAGAAGCCTTCCGGCGGTCGAGAATGCTGAACACGGAAGAAAACAGGCAAGAAGTCGACGCTTTGACAGAGCACAGATTGAACGCAGTGCTTGACACGACGAAGATGACCACCATCAAGTCGGTGTCCAAGCACGCGAAACAGGCGCTCGAAAACGCCGAATGGGGACGAGAGATTCGTTTAAAGGTTGGCACCGTTTTATTGACTGCGTTGATGAACACGGCGAAGATTGGTGTACCGAACGAAACCGGCGGCGTCTTGACGCTTCCGGCGTTTTATCACGATTATAAGGAGGCTGGGTACGGGATGTTACACTGGCACGATAGCATCTACAGATTTATCAACACGGAAACCATGACGCGTGCGGCGTTGGTGCCGGTTCGACACTTTCCGATGGTCGTCCCGCCGAGAGATTGGGTGCGATACAACAAAGGTGGCTACCTTCGCGCGGACACGCTGTTCATGAGAGGCAAGTACTCCAACGAAGGACCGAGCCGAGCGCAAATCGCGGCATTGGAGGAAAAGGCGTTGGAGGCGGAGGCTGCCGGCGAGCCCGTGCAATATCAGCCGGTGCTCGACGCGCTCAACGCGCTCGGAAGAACGCCGTGGCAAGTGAACACGGACGTGTTGCCCATCGTCGAAGAGGTTTGGGCCAGAGGTGGTGGCATCGCCGAGGTACCGCTGCGGGCCGAGTTGCAACTTCCGCGGTGGCCAGGAGGCTCTTACACCCTGCGAAGCGACAAGCGACGCCTGCAGTTGCTCGCCAGCGGATTGCCCGGCAAAGGCGAGGTGGTTGACTTTTTGCAGAGCATTCGGAAGACGAAAAAACTCAACATGGAGCTCCACTCTCAACGCTGCGATTTCCTCATCAAGCTCCAAGTCGCTCGAGAGATGAAGAATGAAAAGAAGATTTATTTCCCGCACAACTTGGATTTCAGAGGTCGCGCTTACACGATGCATGTGCATTTGAATCACATCGGGAGCGATTTGTGTCGTGGTTTACTGCGATTCGAAGAGAAGAAGCCGTTGGGTGAGCGAGGTTTGCGATGGATGCACATCCAGTGCGCGACGCTCTTCGGTAACGGCGCAGATAAACTTCCCATGGACGAGCGCGTGCAATTCATTAAGGATCACATCGACGAGGTGCGCGCATCCGCGCAAGATCCGTTGGCGTCAGACGCGTGGTGGCAAGACGCCGAGGAACCTTGGCAGTGTCTCGCCACGTGCATCGAGCTCGACAAGGCGTTAGAGCTCGCGGATCCCACCGAGTTTGAGAGTAACCTCCCCGTGCATCAGGATGGTTCGTGCAACGGTTTGCAGCACTACGCCGCGCTCGGCCGCGACTTGCACGGTGGGGAAGCCGTCAACTTGGTTCCTGCGGATCGAGGAGCTGACGTGTACACGGGAATCTCAAACGTTCTCAAGCGCATCGTGGCGGAAGACATGAAACTCATCGATAGCACCGATGAAGACGATGTCGCCACGGCGAAGCTCGCCATGGCGCTCGCGCAACACATCGACCGTAAATTGGTGAAACAAACCGTCATGACGTCCGTCTACGGCGTCACGTTCATCGGCGCGCGCGCACAAATCTACAGTCGTCTTCGCGAGCGCGAAGCCATGGAGGACAACGAGTTACTCCGCTACCGCGTCGCCAACTACGCGGCGAAGAGGACGCTCGACGCGCTGAACAACATGTTTACCAACGCTCGCGACGTCATGGGTTGGCTCACGCAGTGTGCGACGATCGCCACATCCGCCGGCGAACCCGTGCGATGGACGACGCCTCTGGGCCTCCCTGTCGTGCAGCCATACCATCGTCAATCGAAGAAGCGCGTGAGAACCATCTTGCAATCCTTTTCACTCAAATCGGATGGCGACGGAGAACCCGTGATGAAGGTGAAGCAACGCAGCGCGTTTCCGCCCAATTACATTCACAGCATAGACAGTTCGCACATGATGAAGACGGCTGTCGCGTGCGTCGACGCCGGGCTCACGTTCGCGGGCGTGCACGACTCGTTCTGGACACACGCGCGAGACGTGGATGAGATGAGCGCCATCTTGCGAGACAAGTTCATCGAGGTGCACAACGAGCCACTCCTCGACAATCTCTACCAAGAGCTTCGTGCGACGTACCCAGACGTCGCCGACGATTTCCCACCGCCTCCCGCACCGGGGGATCTGAGCCTGGACGTGGTGAAGGAGTCTGTATACTTTTTTAGTTGATGTACGAATCGATAGTGCGTAGATTACAATAGACACACTAGTAGACGAGATGACGACGAGCTCACGCCGCGAACGAAATTGTTTGCGAGCCTTCCCACGTTGCGCCCGGGGCGACGGACATCTTCCTCGTGCCCGCGACTTCGACGCACACCATCTCCCGATACTCATCGTCGCGGAAATCTCCCATCTTCTTACTCTTTTCCACCCACGGATTCCACACGACGGCGTCTGGAAGCGTCGCTGACTTTTCAATCGTAAACGTCCCGCCGTACCCGGACTCGGGCATCGACGCGTCTCGAATCTTCAACACCGCAGGCGCGTCGAGATAAATCCTATCCACTTCCTCGTGAAACTCCACCGCATTCATTTCGTCCGTCTTCTCCCGTCGTCCGTCCAAACTATCCAAGTACGACGTCGATTTCAATCCCTCCACCCGCGCGCGCTCGCAGTCGCCGACTCGAAAGTACGTGTGCAGCGCCGTCGTGAACTCGAACGCGTCTTCACCCTCGTTCGTCACGCGCATCGTCGTCGTCAACATCTCTCCATCAACGCACACGACGTACTCGACAACGTGCGCGTGCGGAAACGCCTCATCCCTCGCGTCCCCGCCGCCGCCGCTTCGCAGCGTAAACGTCGCCGTCGTCTCCGTCGTCGCGCCGACCTCCCACGTCGACGTTCGCGCGAACCCGTGCGACGCCGCGCACGGACCCAGATCGCTAAACTGCGGAAAACACACCGGAATCCCGCCTCGAATCGCCTTGGTACCGTCCGTCACCGCCGCGCTCGACGTGAACAAGAGTTCTCGCCCATCGCGGCGTCGTCGCCACGACGTCACGTGCGCGCCGTGCGTCGCGATCTCACACTCGTGCGTCGCGGTTGTCAATCGAACGCCCTCGGCGCCGCACGTCAGCGTCATCGTCGGCATCGCGCGCGCGTCGACCGGCGCGAAGTGACGCGACGAAAACGGTCGAGGCGTCGAGGTGCGAAGTCGTCCCTGGGAGTCCTCATCCCTCGACGCGACGCGCGCGCGACGCGAGTCGGGTCTAGACGCGCGCGAGAGATCGCCGACGAACTCGCTGTCGATGTCGGGAGCGCGCGCGGGGACGATGCGCGAGGACGAGCGCGCGCCGTTGCTGGATGATTCGGTGGAGGATGGTGTTGGCGCGCGGCGCGCGACGCGATGGCGCGGTGCGGGGCGCGCGTGCGTCGCCGTGGCGTGTGTCGTGAGCGGAATGGTGGCGTGCGTGAAGATGGGCGCCATGGAGCGCGTCACCGCGATGGGACGGACGCTGCCGCATATCGTGCCGGTGTGCAATCGCGCGACGCTCGAGGCAGCCATATTGGGAACGGACGGCAACGCGACGTCAATCGCCGCCGCAGAGCGTGATCAACCGGTGCCGGAGATGGATTTCACGTACGTGAATGGGTTTTGGTACGTTCCGGGGAAGCAGCATCACCCGTTCAGGTGGTACGCGCCCGCGAGTTTGACCACGGCGTGTTTGATGGGCGCGCTCGGCGCGAAGAGCGTCTTCGTACGATCGACGCGAGCCGAGTGCGATCGGATCGTGTCCATGTACCGAAGCGGGGCAGAATTCGATAACAAGAACATACCGGGGTTAGATCGCATGTACGGCGCGAGAGACGTGGATAAGGTGAAGTGCGTGGTGAAGAAGTTGGCGGAGTTGCCACTGAGCCCGAATGGGTGCAAGTTGCCGTACTATCGCGCGTGGATCAACAAGGTGACGACGCTCGGAGACATGTCGAAGATGGTGCACTTTGGTCAGGGATTTGAAAAGTTACGTTCGAGCAACTATTTCTGGATCGACTCCGACGCGGCGGCGCCGGGAGATTTCCATTGGCAGTATCAAAACTTTAACACCGTTGCGCAGATGTCGAGGCATATCACCGCCGCGAAGACGGGCATCTCACCGGCGTGTTATCACGGCACGAGGGCGTTCAGTCGACCGATGTCCGGTGGATGCGATAAAGTGGGCGACGTCGTGGCCAATTTCTTTGGCGGATCGTACGACTCCGTCCAATACTTTGATAAAAAGTATCGAGAATTCGTGCACGCTTTGGCGCGAGCGAGACAGCACTCATGGACATTCGCCAGACGCCTCGCGCGTCGTGGAAAACATGCCGCGTCGATGGGTGCGAGCGCGAGCGGTGGTATCGGTGAGAACGATGCGGCGTTCTTGGGATTTCAGAGCCACAAGGGATGCCCTCGCGAGGAATGGATCATGTCCAAGTTGGCGGCGAGAGAGTACCGCAACGCGAATAGCTCCGAGCGTAGCATTTTCTCGAAACAGTCGTGCATTTACGAAGATCCGAGCATCGGCCCGGAAACTATCTTGCACACGCCAGGATGTCCTCCGGGAGTCGAACACTCCCACATGTAATGAATTGACTAGTAATACTTTCGCTACACTCATCTCTACCTGTACACTCATCTATAATAAGCGTCGATGCACACCGTTTAAATGCGCTGCGCCTAATATCGCGACCACGCTCTGCTCCTCGTCGATCCCTTCGCATGCATCGGAGATACTCTTGGCGAGCACATCATTTCTATCTCGCAGCAAAACCCCTAAAAAGCACTTGGTGAGCAGCGAAACTTGAAGAATATCAAGCGCGAGGAATAGGTCCGTCAAGGCATTCTCCGCCGTCGTCTGCTGCGCATTGTCGGGTATGGACTCGACAATCCCAGGGAGCGCTGCGATCGTCAGCCAGAAAGTCGCAAACGGAACCATAATCGCTGGACTTTTCAACATCCAAGCGAGCGGGTATCGGAAAAGGCTTACCGGCACGTTGACGAGTAAACGCCAGTCGAAAATATCGCTCCACTCTGTCACACCTTCGTCGTTCGCCGCCTTGATCTCGCCGTCGACCGCGCTCAAGACGTCATCGACGTACGATTTCCATCGGTTGGGCATCAAAATATCTAAAGTCGTCTCCTTGAGCGACGTCTTAAGCTTTCCCCCGAGGTCCTCAATGGCCATGTCCCCGAGAACGAGGGCGACGTCGGGCGCAGCCTCGGACGCGCTCTGAAACTCGTTCATGAGTAACCAATGAACGAATGACCCGGGCGGCTGAAAGTTTAGCGTCTTGTTCCATCGCGTCGGACACGTTTCGAGCACCAGGGCGCCGAGCTTGCCTTGATTGTTCAGCCCAATCACGGTGTCTCGAGCCTTCGCGATCGAACACGGATTGTAGTGCATCGTGCCGACGAGGAACACATCTCGCTTCTGATGCCGAACGTGTATGACTTGTTTGTTCGTCAGTTTTGCGACGACGGTGACGCCGCCGCGCGCGCCCGCGGAGCGCATGGCGAGTCGCCGTGTGGCAACCGTGTCGCGGCAGACTACTCGATAGAGACGCGCTGAATCACGCGCTCGAGCTCGCGACGGGTGAGGGAAATTCCTAATCGATCTTTAACGAGCGCGTTCAGTGCTTTGCTGCTGTTGGAAGTGCTCTTTTTCCACTCGAGCGCCACGTCGGCGACTTTTTGTTCCGCGTCGGCGAGTTCAGCCATCGCGATGGCGCGTCTCGCGAGCATGAACAGCGGTGTGACGTCCCGACTAGACATAGGACCTGCCGTCAGCGCGCTCGTTATAGACCTTCGCTCCTTTTCGGCGAAAATGATATCCTCTTCGTCGTCGACGTCGCCGAACAAGTCGACGGCTCGCCGGGCCGAACATACGTCGTCGATGAGTTTGCCGCGCTCACCAACGGTGAGACGATGCGAGTTGAATCCTCGAATGACGGGATCTTTGTTTTGCGCAGCCGCGATGTGGTTGAACAGCTCGTAGGCGACGACACCGACGGCCATGCCGAGGTTCAGGCTCACCGGCTTGGTGGTTTGTTTATCCACGCCGCCGCCGCCGGTGTATTTCCCACTCGAGCTCTCCGCGACGCTCGCAATCGTCGGCACGCACATACCGAGCTCCGCGAGTTCTAGTTCCTCATTCATCAGTCCCGTGCGTTCGTTCCCGAAGAGCACGACGGCTCGTCCGCCGTCGGCGATTTCCTGCGCTATTCTTTCGGCGCCGTCCTTCAAGCTCAACAGCGGTAAATTTTCTCTCGGGCGCGCCGTCGTCGCAACTACGAGCGTAGCGTCACCGATCGCATCTCGCACGTCGTCTCGCACGAGATCGCCACGTTCGAGCATCCATCTCGCGGACACGGCGAATTTATATGCCTTCTCGTCCAGACGCCAGGGCTCGCCGCGCGTCGCCCTCTCCTCTGTCTCCGCCGCAAGCACGGTCGCCATCGGTCGCACGATTTGAAGCCTTTCGATACCAAAATTTTGACACGCCCTCGCAGCGCTTCCGACGTTGATCGGCCCCTCGGGTCGACAGAGCACGAATTCTATTGGTGGCGGCGGTTCGCTTCCATCCGACGCGGCGCCGACGACTCGAGGACTTCGCGCGCGAGAGTCGCCGCGCGCCAGAGAGCGCTTGCGGACCGGCACCGGTCGGACCGCGCGCGAGAGAGATTGCGTCATCTGGCCGTCGCCGAACGTCGGGTTCTGGCTCTGGCTCGTCGCGTAGCGTCGAGAAACGTGTCGAAGGTGGCGCGTCGTTCGGCGCGTCGGGCTCGGGACGAACGAGAGGAAATGATTTGCCTCAGATTATTTATTGTACACGGCATGATCGTACACGCGCGAGCTATTCGGTTCATGGTGAACGCGCGACGCGTCGCGTCGTTTGGTCGGCGCCGCCGCCTTTTCAGGCGTCTTCTTCTTCGCGAAACACCACCGCGCGTGCGACGAGTTCGAACGCCTCGCGCACGCCCACGTTCTCTTTCGCGCTCGTCTCCACGTATCCAACCATCCCGTACTCGGCCGCGAGCGCTTCCGCGCTCTCGACCACGTTTTCCACGCGTTCGTCCTCCAAATCCGACTTGTTCCCGACCAACAGCGTCCGACACGCCTCGTCCCCGTGTCGACTCAGCTCCTCGGCCCAATACCGCGCGCGCTCGAAGCTTTCCTCCGACGTCACATCGAACACGATCAACGCCGCCGTCGCCCCTCGATAATACAACGGCGCGAGCGATTGATACCGCTCCTGCCCCGCCGTGTCCCAAATTTCAAACTTGCACGTCACATCTTCCGGCTCCAACCGCACCGCGTGCGACGCGAACGCCGCCCCGACCGTCGCCTTACACTCCGGTAGAAAATCATCTCGCACGTACCTCGCGCTCAGCGCCGTCTTCCCCGCCGCCGACGCCCCCAGGAGCACCAACTTGACCCGCGCGCGACGTCCTCGCGCGCCCTCGCCGTTCGTCCCGTCGCCCTCGCCCTCGCCCCGGCCGCCCTCCCCACCACCGCGCGCGCGCCGTCCTCGACGCCGACCTCCGCGTCGGTCACCGTCCAATCGCACCGCGCCGCTTTCGTCCGCGCTCGCGGGCGTCGACGCGGCGCACCCCATGACGCGCGCGCCGCTCTGACGACGCGACAACGCGACCGCCTCGACCTCGAGCTCATGGCGTCCGACGCCGCGTCGACGCCGTACGACGTCGCGGTGGAGCGCGCGGTGGACGTCGGTCTTCGTCGCGCGTGTTACGGCGCGCTCGCGGGAACGCTCGCGGCGGCGACGCTCGTGCGCGGACCGCGCGCGCGCGTCGCCGCGCTCGCGTTCGGCGTGGGCGTGGGCGTCGGGTCGGCGTACGAGGAGGCGCAGCGCGCGTTCGCGAGCGTCAAGTGAGACGACACGAAGAGGGTGGAGGACGCGCGCGGCGACGTCGGGAGGTGGGAGGAACCGCGCGATGAGGAACCGCGCGAGGGATTCGTTTCGTGTGTTGTGATTTGCAAAGAAATGATATCTTGAAAAACGTCATCGTCGACACATTTCGGCGCGCGAGACGCGAACGCGAGGGCGAACGCGCGCGCGAACGAACGCGAGGAGTGATATGTTCGGCGCGAGCGGGGAGGACGTCGTCGTCCCGAGGGCGTTTAAGCTGTTGAAGGAGCTGGAGAAGGGGGAGAAGGGCGGGGCCGGGTTACCGCCGTACCTCTCGTACGGTTTGGCGGATGCGGGTGCGCGCGCGAGGCGATGAGACGGGTTTGAAAAGACGCGCGATGATGCGTTCGACGCGCGGGCGTCGGGGGCGAGGGGGACGCGCGCGAAGGCGACGAGACGCGGGAGGCGACGAGACGCGGCGCGAGACGCGGATCCGAGGACGAAAACAGCGCGAGGACGAGCGACCGACGACCGACGACTGACGATGCGAGCGCGGACGACTGACGATGGACGCGCGCGACGCGAGATGCAGATGATGACGAGGACATGACGCACTGGACGGGGACGATCTTGGGACCGGCGGGGACGACGTTGGACATGCGAGTGTTGGAGTTGGCCATCGAGTGCGGGCCGTCGTATCCAGAGCAGCCTCCGGATCTGCGGTTTCGCACGCGCGTCAATCTTCCGTTCGTGAAGAGCGATGGGAGGGTGGATCTCAAGACGCTCGGGGTGAAACAGGCGTGGAGACGGAATAATTCGATCGAGGACGCGTTGAACGCGGTGTACCACGCCATCATGCGACCCGAGTGTCGACGAGGCAAGCAGCCGCCCGAAGGATCGCGTTATTGAGCGCCGGTGCGATGAATATAGCGTGATGAAATAAGATGTACGTAGCGATTAACAGTAGACGCCGCGTGTGCGAGGCGATGATTGTGAACAACGACGGGAAAGAAACGACAGAGGACGATATCTAGGCGGCGGCCAACGCGATGGCGTTGAAGTGAATCGATCCCTCCGCGGCCTCCATGTACTTTCGAATCACCGGCACGCTATCTCGCAACAAACCTTTTCCAGTCGTCGCACCGTGGTACACCGGAGCCTCTTTCCGCCCGTCCAATTCCCACACGCCGCCGTTTGACTCGACCAAGGCGACAAAGTGCAAGTCAACGGGTTCGTCGTCCCGAGGCACCTCAGATTGTCCCTCTACGCTCGCCCCCACGTGCGCCGCCTCGAGCGCATCGTCCTCCTCGATCACTCTCGCCCGCGCGTTCGCGTCCATCCCCGCGCACCTCGCGCGCAAATCTTCAAAGTAACTCTCCGGAGTCGTCGCGCCGGCGCCGTTGAGTGCCGCGTGAATCACGCCCATCGTCCCGCACGCGTTCGACACCGTCTGTCTCGCGAACCACACGTCGTCGACGTTCGAACAACTCGGTGGCACCGTTCCGGTCACGCGCCCGGTGGCGTCGGTGATGGGGAAGAGCATGAGCACGGCGACGCACGGTTGCGGGATGAAGTCTAACAGTTCGTCGTCGAAACCGAACACGTCGTGGAACGCGAGCGTCGGGGCGAGTCCGAGCTGACGCGCGAAGGCGTTCATGACGTCGGGATTCGCCTCGAGCGGGAGCCAACGTTTGGGCATGGCGCGGAGGGACGAAGACGCGACGGGAGGGGCGGACGAGGCGTCGAATGAGGAGACCGGAGTCTCCGAGGCGAGGCGTCGGGACGTCGGGACGCGTTCTCGCGAGCGCAGTCGTTCGAGGGACGCATCGGCGATGAGGAGACGGTAATTACTAGTACAGTGTGTATGTGTAATTATAAGGGTCAAAATAGTCATGTGGTCTAAGCCGAGTACGCCGTGGCGCCGTCGACGCTCAAATGTTGCGTCTTTCCGTCGTAATTTGCATGAATTGTGGTGCAGGAGTCGCACAGTTCAGACTTCTTGTTTTCACCGGAGGTTTGAACGGATTTCTGTGTGAATGGTATGTCATCATCCTCCACGCCGTGTTGCTCGGGAGTGTTCGGCGCCGTCTCGGTGCAAACGTGCTTCTCTGCGCGGAGATTCGTGTCGAGCGGATCTATGGCCATCGGATCCGGGATGACGTCCATGTTCCATTGAATGGAATCTAAGTTGCCGCTGAAGAGCTCTTGGCTCGACGCACGCAGGAGAACGTTCGAATCTGCCGGAACCATCGCGTTCGCGCTGGGTGCGACGAACTCGGGCACCTCCACCTTGACGGCGGCGACGGAACGAGACGCAGAAGCGTCGACGGAGAAATCAAAGTCTACCGCCTTGGGGCACACTTGATCACCGGTCCGCACGTTGCCGTTCCATCGAAGAAGAGACTCGATCGAGGCGAATTCGTCAAACATGACGACGCGCTCTTCGGATGTAGTCTGCGCCTTGTCAGCCTTGTCGGCAGCCTTGGCTTTAGACTTAGATCCGGTGCCGATTTGCTTCTTAAACAGCGTCCAACTCGATTCAGCGAGAGGCAAGAGCTTCTTTCGAATGTCTTGTAAGTCGCGTGAAAGGTCGCTCAGCGTCTTCGGCGCTGGTGCGACTCCGAACATGGCGGCGTCCGCCGCCTTTGGCTTTTTACCCGAGGATGCGTCCAGTTCCGAGACTTTATTGCGTTTCTGACAAGCTTTTTTCGGTACTTCAAAATGCCAGATTCTCGGAGCTTCACTCTCTGCGTTCGTCTCTCTGGTCTGCTTTTCCTTTTTTGTTCGACGACTGAGCGATCGCTGTCGTCGCGAATCGTATATGGCGGACGCGCGAGAGATGGCGGCGGCGTAGCCTTGCGTCTTTTTCGCGTCGCGCAACGCGCTGTAGTATTGCTGGAAAGGAAGCAAATCGTGACGATGGAGTCGCGCGATACTGTCGTCGAAGAAAGCAATCTCCTGAAGGTCGTGATCGCCATCCTTCTCGCGTACCGAGCCCGGCCACCAGCCGTGTCCGCGCACCCGTCCCCAGACGAGAGACCCGACGGTGGGCCAACTCGCAGGGAGCGTTTTGAGAATGTCCGCAGCCTTGCCCGGCTGAGGAACCACCAAAGAGACCGATTGATCGACCGGAGCGTCGAGCGCTGGCAAATCACTACCAGTATTCGTCGCCGGCGATTCAGCCGGATGCTCCATGAAGTCGTCATCCTTGCGAGCCGACGCGCCGTCCGGCGTTGCGAGGATAATCTCTTCCTGGTCTCCGTCGTCGTAGTCGATATGATGCATCCCAGTGCGCGCGTTGAACGCGGTCACGACACCCGCAAAGAACTTTCTCTCCAAAGGCCAGTACACCCGAACGCGTCTCCCCACCGCGGCTTTACCGCCGTGATGCTCCCTTCGTCCGCTCGCTCCGGCGCCCGCGGCTCGCTCAGCCGAGGCCACGGTCGTCGTGGCCGCGGAAATACGTTCGTGGTGCGCGTCGTGTCTTTTGCGGTCGCGTCTCCGATCGTCACCGAGCTTTGTTGCGGACGGAAACGCGTCTGAATCGAACATGGTCTTCGGCTTTACCGTTCGCCTCGATTTCCGCAAACCATCCGGCGTGTACTCCACTGCCTCCGATACATACGCATCGCGCGCATTCAGTTCGCTCGCTGCGGAACCGCGTCGAGAGCTCTGTCTTTTACCATCCGTCTTGTGCCCGGCACCCGCGTTGTGCGCCTCACCGCCACCCGTCGCCAGCTCTTCGAACCCGAGCCCGCTCGCGATGCGTCTTCGCAGCCACTGATTGTTATTACTCGTCGTCGCTCGATCGAACATCTCCACGAACATCGCCTGTAAATCTTTCTGTCCCATTGAACGTAGCTCTTCCCGCGCGAGTTCCACGTCCCCGTCCCCTTCGACGACGCGACTGGAAAACCTCTTCGTCGCCGCGTCTCTCGCCGCCGGCGTCAGCGCTCGCAACAAATCCGCCATGGTCGTCCCTCTCCTCTCCCCGGCGTCTCCGCTCTCGCGCTCGAACCCCGCGCGCGAACTCGGTCTCGAATCATCGCTCGTCGAACACGTCCCACTCTCTCTCCCGTACCCGCGTTCCACGTCTTCGCCGTCGAGATCTTCTCCTTCCAGATCCTCCTCCTCCGACCCGAACGATCGACTCTTCCCGAGTCCTCGCCTCGACGTCACCGCGTTCCCTCGGGCGCCTCCACGACTCCTCGCCTCAATCTCACGCTCGCTCCGCAGTTCGGGCGTCGTTCCTCGCGGCGTTCGCCCTTCCCGTCCCGAGGATTCCCCGCCGCGCGGCGCCTTGACGCTCGCCTCGACGCTCGCCGCCGCCGCGGACGCCGCCGCGCCCTCGCGCTCGACGACGCGCACCATGACGCGACCCCTCGACCGTTCCCCTCGACCTCCACCTCCTCGACTCGCGCGACTCGACGACCGCGACGAGTCGTTCGCGCGAAACGGGACGCGGGCACCGCTCACTGAATGCGCACACGAGTGCGCAATCAATTCCCGCGGCGCCGCGAAATCCACGTCGACGACGACGTCGACGCGCGCGCGCGCGTTCCCTCGTCACCGTCACCGACGCCGACGCTCGCGCGCGCGCGACGATCGTCGTCGACGCGAACTCCACTCGCGCCGTCGCGCGACGACGACACGGAGGCGTCGAATGGAATCCGTCGTCGCGCGCGCGCGCCGACGCGCGAGATCGCCGCCCGCGCGCGCGCGTGCTCGAGTCCCCTTCTCGACGAGTCACGAGTCGACCGCGACACGCGTCGCGATCGACGCGTGCCGCCGATCGCGGTGGGAAAAGGGACGTCGAGGGCACACACAAAGGGGGGGACTCGTGGACGGGTCACGACCGGTGGAGGTGGTCTTTTCCCGCCCGTCGCTCCGGTCGATGGGCGATCGCGCGCGCGGGCTGACGTCATCGACGAGGGGGTCGTGGAGGGATCGTGAACCGTCGATCGATTCGATCGATTCGATCGATCGCGACGAGACGAATGGAAGGAAAAGAGTCCATCGCGTCGATCGATTCGATCGATTCGATCGATTCGATCGATCGATCGGTCGGTCGGTCGGTCGGTCGGTGGAATGGCGCCTCTCGGGCGTGTGCGGTGTGACGCGACGACGGATGCATCCGCGACGGGACCGCGCGCACTCGTCGTCGACGTCGGGCGCGGTGGTGGAGGCGGCGCGACGCGACGCGACGCGACGCGACGCGCGGGAGGGACGTTTTTGATTGTCGGGTCCTCCGTCGTCGCGCGGTGCGTTCGTGGACGGCGCGATGCGGCGACGCGCGACGCGCGAGGCGATGGCGCGCGCGCGGACGGCGTCGGTGGCGCCGGTGACGGAAACGGCGCGCGTGGGGTCGAACGCGCGCGCGTCGACGAGTGGGAACGCGCGCGAGCGGTCGACGATGACGACGGCGAGTGAAAGGGCGCGAGCGCGGGAGTTGGGGTTGGAGACGCCGAGGCCGGGGTCGAGTTTGCTGCGAGGGTGGTTGGCGCAGGATTACGACTGGACGAGGGAGACGGTGACGAGCGAACTGACGGGGAACGAGAGCACGGAGCACAGTCTGGCGGTGCAGAAATCGTATGAGCCAGAGTTGAGCGCGCCGAAAACGGTGGCGAGGTGGTTCGGGGGGAGAGATCCCACGGCGAAGGAGGCGTTGACGCCGTCGACGACGCCGGCGTTGTGGAATTGGTTGTGTGCGTCGTCCATGGAGGGGTGGCGGCGGAACATCGCGGTTTTGGGCGCCATCGTGGGTCAGAGTTCGAGTATGAAAGGGAAACCAATCATTTTCGGCACTGGTTCGTCGAGGAAGACGACATTCCTGTACAATGTGCGAAGTAATAAAACCATGGACATCGAGCTCACGCAGCGAGGCGAAGCGCTCTTCGATTACATGATCGCGAACATGCTCCTCATGCAGGCGACGGCGCGCGCAAAGTACTCGCCGATCATGTTTCCGTTTATGCACAAGTTTAGACCCAAGGCGTACATGACGTTGGCTGGATTACCGCGGGATTGGGAAGGTTGGCGTCTTCATCAAATTTTAGCGCGGCGCATGGAGGAATCGGGACGCGTGGTCGAGCAGAGGCCCGACGCGCCGATCACGATCGTGCCGATGAGTGAGATAGAGATTTCGAGTTACGAAGGGTCCATACCGCCGCAGCTCTTCGTCTGGGCGCTCCCGCCGTTGCACAATTCACTGGAGAATCGAAAGTTGATCGAGCGCGACATTCAGACGGCGTTGCGGCTGTCCAAGACGACGGACGTCCGAGTCGTCGTCTGCGGGTTGGAATTCGCGGGACACCGCGGATCGAACGTATCGGTTGGCGATCAGTGGGGCGAGTTCATGACGGATCTCTCCAACGCGACGCGCTCGGCGGCGGTGTCAGAGCACAACTCGCGATTCGCCGACCAGTTGGACACCATTCAGCATCAATGGCTCAACGAGTGGTCGCACAACGGCTTGACTTTACCAGAGGTGACGAAGATGATGGCTGGCGGGGAATTAGATAATTACGGCGAGATGACGAGCGCGCGCGCGCGCAAGTGGTTTGACGAGTACACTGCGCCGTACCTCGGGAAACAACACGATTCGAGATGGTTTTTGATGAATGCCATTTTCGGCGGTTTGCGCTTCATCAATCGTTTGCGCTCGCGAACGAGATCGTTCGGAGATTCAATCGTAGACACGACGCAACACACGCACAAGTTTCTCAGAGGAGAGATGACGGATGAAGAAATTCTTGAGGAGGAGCGTAAACTCATCGCCTTGCACGCCACCGCCGAGGGTCGAGCCAAGTTGTTTCCGCCGGTGACGAAGATTTTCGACGCTTTGCGTGACTTTCGATCGGCGGTGCGCAGAGCCGATCTCAGAGCTGAGTTGAAAGATCTCACGGCGAAAGCGAATGAGATCACGTCGATGCACGACGATACCGATATCGTCAAGGCAGAAGTACTTTTGCGAGAGATGTGGAACACAAAAGGGAAAATTTCTGAGGCAAGCCTTCCGCAAACCGAAGCAGCCGTCGTCGCATTTAATTTCCAGTTGGGGAAACTGGAGCAGATCGCGGCGCTCGGAGAGATGCACAGGCAAGCGTTTTTAGACACAATCAAACGAATCAACGAGTTCGTCGAGAACCCGATGCCGGTGGAGGGAGGACCGCAGGCGTTGGAGGCTCAGAGCGTCGAGATGGAGGAGCTCATCAACGAGCTCTCGTCTCGCGTTCAGGCGCGCTTAGCCGGGAGTGCCTTGCAGGTATCGCACGATAAGCTGGATGAACTCAGTGAAGATGATATTTCAAACGAACTCATGGACGCTTTGCAAATAGACGCCGATGACGTGGACATCGCGGGTCGAGCGAGCCAGCTTGGACGCGAACGAGTCGCCGCGCTCGCCGCGGCAAGAGATTTATTGCACGCGGCGGAGGGCGTCGACCCGGTCAAATTGCGTGAGCGCATCGCGCAAGCGAAAGAAGCCAGTGTTGATGAAAACATTATATTAGCTGCAGAGACCAAGTTGGAAAACCTCGAGCGACAGATTCAGGCGTTCATTCGCGCGCATCGCATCACCGATTCACTTCTCCCGGCGCCGACGTCTGGCAGCGATTCCGACAGCGATCGCTGGGTCAACGCCGGACGCAACATCTGGTACAACGAAGCGGAAATTCTCGGCAGAGGTTCTCTAGGAACTGTGGTGTTTAAGGGTTTCTACGACGAAGGAGCGGGTAACAGAGTTGTGCGTCGAGACGCCGCCATCAAACGCATTCCTTTACCACCGGGTGAGCGCGGCGAAAACATGAAGTCGTTGATCGAGCGTGAGATCGCCATTCACAAGCACTTGAACGAACGAAGCACGCGAGCGACGCACATTCTTGGTAGTACGCTCGACGTCGAACGCGGCGACGGTGCGATTTACACAGCCATGGAGTTGTGCGGTGAATCTTTGGCCACGTGGTTGAAAAATGCCGGCACCCAAGGCGGCGCCCCCGCCATCTCGCACACGGAGCGCATGGACGCGGTGCGTCAGCTCGCGTACGCAGTCGAGGACGTACACGCGGCTGGTGTAACTCACAACGACATCAAGGCTGACAACTGCTTGAGAAGCGCCGATGGAGACTTCAAACTCGCAGATTTGGGTCTCGGCGTGCGACTCAAGGACGTCAACAAGGCGACGGATGGGAACACTTACTCGCTCACGACTTTTGAAGGGTATGGTGTCAACATCGGTTTGCAAGGACGGCCGCCGGAGGTATTGCTGAACGCGCCATTAACGCCCAAGGTTGACGTGTGGAGCTTCGGATGTTTGATGTACACCATCATGACTGGTTTCCAGTCGCCGTACAAGCAAGAGAAAAAGATGGACACGTCGAAAAAGACTCGCACACAGGAGATTGATTTGAGCGCGTCCACCGCACTGGACGTTGGTTTCGAGAACCAGCGAATCGTCAAAGGTAAATTCAGCCTCCAAGCGCTCGAAACTGCCATGCTTCCCGCGCATACGACCGTCGCAGCTCGCGAAGTTTTACACCGCATGTTGGATCCCGATCCTCGGGAACGGCCCTCTGCGGCGGAAGTGTGCGAGCACCCAGTGCTCTGGGACGTCGAGGAATGCATGGAAGCGGTGAGAGAAACGTTCGACAGACGAATCGTGAGCGCGCTCTCGGAAAAGGAAGAGGCTGAACTCGCGCAGATCGTCTGGAAAGGCAGACCGGGACAAGCCGAACGCGCGGCGCAGAGTATCCGTAACTGGAAATCACTCGTCGTTCCTTCTCTTTTGACGCGCGCGGAAAAGTACGTCCAACGCACGGCGGACATGCAACAATCGTGGACTGAAGTGCGCGCGGCGAAAGCCGCCGCCACCGCGCCGAAGGTGAAGGGTCGCAATCGCCGCGGCGGACGTCGACAAGTCGAAGCGCAGCAGTCCCCCAAGCAGCACGAGCCCAAAGACTATTCCTACGGCGATCGCCTGTTCGATCTCGTGCGCTTCACGCGCAACATGCACGAACACCCTCCGCTCGAGGCCGAACGCGCGGAGATGCTCCGCGCCCTCGGTCCAAACGTGTCTCTTTTGCTTCGCCCCGAGGACACCAACGCCGACCCGTGGACGTCTTCGCGCAAAATCGTCGAGGCGTATTTCGCGCACACCTTTCCAGATTTACCTCTATTCGCCCACTACCTGCTCAAACGCGAGAGTGCGACCGATGTCTCGGAGACGAATTAAACCTAGCGACTGTAGTATGCATCGCGTAGCAGCGAACCCCGCCGACTCCCCGACGTCTTTCGACTCCGGACGATTGATTGCCCGTCCCCCCTCACTCTCTCGCGCGCGCTGTCGCGACGCACCGTCGCGATCGCGACGCGATCGCGAGAGACCTTGACAAGGGACCGTCTCGCGCGCGCGCGCGGACGAACATGCGCGACGACGACCGTCGCTGACGTCGCGAACGTCTCGGTGCCAACAATTTGATGACCGACGGCATGGACCCGCCCGCGTCGTCTCGCCGCCACGCGCGGCGTCGACGATGGAGTCGAGACCCGGAGAGGATGCTCGCGGACCTCATTCGCGACGACGCCGACGAGAACAACGAGAACGTGCCGGAGTCGGCGCCCAAACGTCGCACGCGGATGTCGAACGAATCTGAACGGAAACGGACGCGGTTCGTACCGTCTCCATCGCTGGACGGCGCGAGCGGCGAGCGGGCGTCCGGTGGCGCGCACGAGGGGTACGGTGCGAACGCCATGACGCAGGATTCCGCGCGGTTCTCGCGATACAGCGGCGTAAAATCGCCGAAATCGGCCGCCGTCTTGTCCGAGGATGACGAGGACGCGTTGGAGGACGCGGCGCGCGCGCTCAGCGCGGCGCGATTGATGCGCTCGCGCTCGAGGACGGCGACGGCGAACGCGGCGGAGATGCGACGCGTGAACGCCGAGGCGTCGACGTCGGTCGAGCGACCGGTGAGTTCGGGCGGGCGGAGAGATTTAGAATACTGGGGAGTTCCGGAGACGGCGCGCGAGGCGCTCGCAGCGAAGGGCGTGCGAGAGCTCTATCCGTGGCAAACGGAGTGTCTCGCGCTGCCAGGCGTCATGCAAGGGAAGGAAAATTTGTTGTACAGCGCGCCGACGAGCGCGGGGAAGAGTCTCGTCGCGGACGTATTGTTGATGCGGAGGTTTCGAGCTCGTCCGGGGAGCATCGCGATGTTCGTGCTTCCCTTCGTCGCGCTCTGCGAGGAGCGCGCGGATAGTTTAGAAGATTTGTTTGCCGGGACCGAGTTTCGTTTACGGCGCATGTACGGTGGCCGAGGCGGCACGCTTCCGAACGATTCGTCTATGAACACGCTGTTAGTGTTGACTCCGGAGCGCGCGAATCATCTGACGTCGCGTCTGCTCGAGGAGGACAGGCTCCACGAACTGAGCGCCGTGGTCATCGACGAGTTGCACTTGATTCAAGATAGCGATCGCGGAGCGACGATGGAACTCTTTCTCACAAAACTCTTGTACGCGAGCGGGCTGTGGCGACAAAGCGCGATCGGTGAAGGGATCGAAGGGTCTGGAGATGGGAGTCAAACAACATTCTCGGTGGGTCGCACGCGCGGCGGCGCGCGCAATCAAAGGTCGATGCAAATCATCGGCATGAGCGCGTCGATTCCGAACTTGTCCTCGCTCTCGGAGTGGTTGTTCGCACAACTGTACGTCACGCATTTTAGACCGGTGCGATTGGATATCTGCGTCAAGGTTGGCGGCGAATTGTTTCACGCGGAATCAAAGAGGATGATTCGCACCATGCTTAACACCAAGCCGAGCCCGGACACCGAGCACATAGCCGAGCTGACACAAGAAACGGTGGATGAACAAGGATCGGTCTTGATTTTCTGTTCGTCGAGAAAAGCGTGTCAACTTTTGGCCGAGCAGCTTCGAAAGATGGTTTTGTGCGCGCACTCGAATCGTCTCGGCGAGTCAAGAGAACAGTTGTTGCGAGACGTCGAGGGCGCCCTCGGCGCGAAAAGCGAAGTTCTTCCGTTCATGCGAGACGGTATCGCGTATCACCACGCAGGTCTCTCCAGAGAAGAGGGTGAAGCCGTGGCGGGAGCGTACAAAAGGGGCATCGTTCGCGTTCTGTGCTGCACAAGCACGTTGGCGACAGGTGTAAACCTTCCGGCTCGTCGCGTTATTCTTCGAGATACAAACATGGGATGGAAAAAACTGAATGCTCGCGATATACAACAGATGGTGGGGCGCGCGGGGCGCGCAGGTTTAGACACAACCGGTTCAGCGATAATCTTTTGCCGGTCTCCTGCGGAGTTCGATAACGTTTGTTCTCTCATCAACGGACCGTGCGAAGAGCTCACGAGCGCCGTCGCGGAAGTTGGTATGAGGAGAATCATGTTAGAGGCGGTCGCGGCTGGACTGGTCAAGACACCGACTGATGTGCAGACATACATCAAGAGTACTTTGCTATCCGTGCTAAATGATTTCGACGAATCGGTCAAGCAAACTGCGATCGCGGCATTGCAATGGTGCCAGAAAAACGCTCTACTGGTGTGGAACGCCACTGCCTACCTGTGGAGCGCCTCGCCGCTCGGTTTGGCGGTCGCCGGTGGTATGATGCCATTGGATCAGATTCAGCCCATCATAAGCGATATCAAGGCTGCGAGAGAAGATTTGGTGTTGAGCACGCCGTTACATTTGTTGTTTCTCCTCACGTCGCCGCCGGTGTTGGATGACGCCGGCGTCCCGTTGAACGCAGACAAGTACAAGAACGGAGCCGTGTTGGGCAGCCTTTGGTCCAGTTTGAGGCAGGACCAGCTCCGCATCGCAGAGAAAGTTGGTATCGACGAGCGTTACGTGTACAGGTTAGGGTCGAATAAGCGGGATGTAACCCCCGCGCACGCCGTACAGCGATTCGCGTGTCAGCGATTTACGCTCGCTCTCGCCTTAACGGAGCTCGTGAACGAAGTTCCAATCGAAACCATTTCGAGAAAGTATAGCATGAGCGTGTACAACATCATGGAGGAGCAAAAGACGTGCGCGCGCTTCGCGTCTTACGTGGCGGCAATCTGTGGTACGCTCGGTTGGGGTGATATGGAAGGTCTGATCAATAGAATTAGCGACAGAATCACCGCCGGAGCGCAAGAAGAAATTCTAGAGCTCACGAAAATTCCACATATTGGAATCCATCGCGCGCGAGCGCTTTACATGGGCGGTATCACGACGCCGAAGGCAATCGTGACGCTCGGGAGCATAGACAAGATCGCCGCCGTTCTGAAGCAATACAACAAGAACGACATGACTCCGGCGGCCATCGCTCGAGCGGCGCGAGAAATATTGTTGCACGCGAAAGAGATAGTCGCAGAGCAAACACGCGCCGAACGTGAAGAGGCGGAGGCTCGTCTGGCTGAAATATGCGAGATTGAAGCGGATATGACGAATGAAAACGTGGACGCGACGATTGAGTTGGACGTACAGAACGCGACCGGTGTAGTCTTACTCGAAACGGAGGATGCCGTTGGAAAGTTTTTAAAAGCGTGGGAGGCTTCGAATTACTACGCCGTCATCTTTCAGCCAAAGAGCGACGATGACATCACCAGGAGTCGCCAAGCGTTTGAAGAACCCGCGCGGTTGGCTGTTGCATTCAGTCCAAAAGCTGTCTTTATCTCCAAGATTTTGTATGCAAGACACGAACAGAAAAATGCGGACGGCATCGGTCATCACGTAATCGGTGTACCGATCAAGCGTGCGTTGGACATTCTGTCAAAAGTAGGACCAAAGAAGTTTACGGTCGATTTACAGTCGCAGCTCTGCAATATCGTGCAGGAACAAGCGAATTCATACGACTCGCGACTGTTCTCATTTGCGGCGCCGTGCGTCGACGTGCGAATCGCTTCGTGGTTGCTTCGACCGAGCGCTTACGAGGTCATGGGTACTGCTCGCAGCGAACTCGTTCAGGGAAAAGATCCAACGGAGCGCTTGCTCGATTTGTTCTCCGATGAGTTATTGGGCGTCAAAGGCATGATCGATGGGGCGTGTGTGTTGGAAGAACGCCCGGGGCGAAAGCTCAACCATTTAAAGCCGCTGGCGCGAGCGACGGCAACTTGTCTCGCCATATCCGAGTTCATTTGGAATGAATGTCATGAGAAAGGAGTCATGTACTCTCTGCTCCACATCGAAATGCCGTTCGTTTCACCTATTGTGGCCATGGAAACGGTACGAGTTCCCTTTGACGCGCAAAAAATGCGCGCCGAATTGTCGTTGATGGATGATCGTCTGAAGGCGCTGGAACAATGCGCCGAAGATCAAAAGTGGTTAGATGGGACGCTACCGAACATCCGAAGAGCGTTCACGGATAACGATTATCTCGTGAAATGCCTGTACGAGCACTTGAAACTCACGCCGCCGGAGGGCAGTCTCCTGCCGCTGACGAAGACTGGCAAGACGAGAAAGAGAATGTACAGTATCGATCAAGGTAACCTTCAAGAGCTCCACCAAACGAGCGGACATCTGTTCCCGCTGCTCATCATGGAACATAGAAGTATTTTCAAACGGCGCGGTTTCGCCGATTCAATTCTCGGAATGTACAGCGAGGAGAATAGAATTCGCTACTCCATCTTTCAGACGAACCACGATTGCGGTCGACTGGCGCACACTGAACCGAACTTCCATTCACTAGCGCACGACATTCGTTGCAGCGATGCGTTTCAAGGACTCGGTTCGCCTCAGATATCGATTCGATCGGCTTTCGTACCGCCTGCCGAGAAGATGTTTCTGCGAGCGGATTACTCTCAACTCGAGCTTCGCGTCATGGCCCATCTCAGCGGGGATCAAACTCTGACTCAAATGTTGCTGAATCCTGAACCCCAGGACATTCGCGACGATCCGTTCACCATCCTCGCGAGCAAGTGGCACCGAGTGCTACTCGAGAGCGTCAAAAAGGAAGAGCGGCAACAGTGCAAGAATCTCGTCTACGGAATTCTTTACGGCAGTGGCGTCAAGAGGCTCGCGCGAGAGCTTCGCCTTTCGGAGACCAAAGCGAAAACCATCGTCGATCAACTCAAAGGAATGCTTCCGAGACTGATGACTTGGAAGGACGAGATCATCGTCCGCGCCAAGGAGGCGAAGCCGATGGCGCACGTGCAAACCATCAGCGCTCGCCGACGCTATCTGCCGGATTTACACTCGAAGAACAACGATGAACGTGCCCAGGCGGAGCGTCAGGCGGTGAACACGGTGTGCCAAGGCAGCGCTGCCGACATTTTCAAAACAGCCGTCTTGCTCGTCATGGACACTCTCCGCGCGAAATTCCTTCTCGAGAGGTGTCAACTCGTGCTAACTGTACACGACGAATGCGTCTTCGAAGTCGACGCTCGCAGCGCCAAAGCCATCGCCCAAGTCGTGCGAACGTCCATGGAATCCGTCGCCAAAAAGTTCTCCCTCACCGTTCCACTCCCGGTGAAAATCCACATCGGTCCGAGTCTCAGCGACGCCGCCTTCACCGTCGTCCCGCGTCCCTCCGCGCTGAGTCGCCAAACCTCCGCGCGCGCGACGCCCGCGTCGTCGCCGAGAAAGCCAACCACCGCGTGAACACACCGCGCGTCGCGTCGCTCGAATTGTACAACACACACACACATTTATTTCCAGCCCATCGTCACGCGTCATCGCCTCGAGCGCGCGCGTCCATCTTCCTCCTCGTCTTTCGACGCCGAGCTGGACTTTTTCTGTAACCGCCCTCTCAGGGACGTCATTCATCGACGCGTCGTCATGCGCGCCGCCGGCGTCGCGCCCGCTTCCGCGCACGGATGCGCGCGCGCGCGTCTCATCGCGTCCTCCTCCTCCTCGCCGTCGCGCCGCGCGCCCCGCCAGACGCGCGCGACGACGCGTGGGAACACCGCGCGCGCGTTCGAGCGCGGCGCGCGCGCGGTGGCGTCGTCGTTTTGTGGCATCGATCTCGGCACGACGAACAGCGCGGTCGCCATCGTGAGGGACGGTGAGGCGGTGATCGTGCCGTGTCAGGGCCATCGGACGATGCCGTCGGTCGTGACGTTCGGACCGGACGGTGCGGCGGTGGCGGTGGGGAGGGACGCGAGGAAGCGCCTGCGCGCGGATTCTCGAAACACGGCGCACAGCGTCAAACGATTCATCGGTCGGAAGTATAAAAAGTGCAAAGCGCAGGCGAAAGACGTGCCGTATAGGGTGGTGTCGCACCCGGAGACGAAATTCGCGGCGATCGCGGCGGTGAACGAGGAGGGCGAGGAGTACGTGGTGACGCCGGAGGAGGCGAGCTCGCACGTGTTGCGGACGCTCTTGGACGCGGCGGAGGCGGAACTGGGAATGCCGATAGAAAAAGCGGTGATCACGGTGCCGGCGTACTTTGAAGACGCGCAGATGGAGGCGACGATCAGGGCGGGTGAACTCGCGGGATTGAAGGCGGTGCGGTTGTTGAAGGAACCCGTGGCGGCGGCGTTGGCGTACGGCGTCGACGTGGACGGCGACGAAACCGTCTTCGTCTTCGATCTCGGCGGTGGGACGTTCGACGTGAGCGTGTTGGAGGTGGGCGGAGGCACGGTGGAAGTGCTGGCGACCGGTGGTGATCCGCATCTCGGAGGCGATGACTTTGATCGAATCCTCGCGATTTGGCTCGCCGGCGAGGCGAAATCTCTTGGAGCCTCGGTGGATCCGAGGGGAGCTCTGAGCGTCGCGCGCAAGGCTCGAGAGGCACTCAGTGACCAAGAGCAAGTGGAAGTTCCCATGCCGGACGGGAGCATGCGCGTGCTCACTCGATCTCTTTTTGAAAAGCTCGTCGTTGACATTTTACGGCGCATGCGTCATCCGGTGAGCGCGGCGGCGGATAGCGCCGGCGTCGATTTAGAAGCCATTTTGGAAAACTCCAGGAAAAAGGACGGGGCTTCGCGCGCGGCGGGCAGACCCTTCGACCAAATTTTACTCGTCGGAGGCGCGACGAAATCGCCTTGCGTGCGACGATTCGTCGAAAATACCTTGGGGCGCAAACCGAACGTGTCCCTCGTCAATCCGGACGAAGCCGTCGCGCTCGGCGCCGCCATCCACGCTGGTTCGCTCGAAGGGAGCATCGAAAATGTTCAGACGCTCAACTCTATGCAAGCGAGTCTCATTCGCGCGCTCACGGCGAAGATGAAACGCGACGATACCGACGACGACTGGGACGACGACACGTCCTGCGTCGACGGCGATTGGGACGAGTCGTGCGAAGAAGATTGGGGACCCGAAAATCTCGATGAACTGTTAGATCTCGAAGACGAGGGACCACGCTCGAGCTAACATCACGCGTGTGGTAACAAGCAGGCAAAAACTAGTTTTACGTCGTCGACGCGTCTGCGTCGAATCTGACGCTCGCCAAGCGAGACGCCCAATCACCACCGATGGCGACGAATCGAAACACGCGCGCCGCGTTATCCACGTACGCATCGTCCACATCATCGTCGTCGTCCTCATCGCTCTCCTCCTCGTCCTCATCGCGCGCCTCATTCTCCGCGCCCTCGGCGCGCTCGACGTCGTCGCCGAACGTCTCGCCCGCCTCCGCCGCGCGCACGTACACCTCCAACCTCTCCCTCGGCGTCAGCGTCCCCAACCGTTCGCTCCACTCGAACAACGTCGTCGCCTTCCTCGCGCTCTCCCCTAAATCAACCATCGCCTCCACCTCACTCTCGTCTCGAAGTCTATACAAATCGTAGTGATGCACCTCTCGCCCGTCCCGTCCCTCGTACCGCTGTTGCACTAAATACGTCGGCGACGGCACGTCCATCGTCTCATCCTCGCACACCGCGCGCACGAACGCCCGCGCGAACGCGCTCTTCCCGACCCCGACCCCCCCTCGAAGACACACGCAATCCCCGAGTCTCGACGCCGCCGCCAGCGCGCGCGCCGCCGCGCGCGTCCCCGCCTCCGTCTCCGCCACCACCGTGCGCGCCTCTCCTCCACCCGTCCTCGACGTCACCGAGAGACGCGCCGCGCGGGGACACGCGGACCGACCGACCCGCCGATCCCTCGCGCGCTCCTCCGCGCGCGCGCGTCCCCGCGTCGTCCACGCGTACGTCGCGCTCGACCGAGCGCGCGCGCTCGAACCGACCCGCCGACGCGCGCAGACGTCGCGGACGACGCGCGAGGAGACGTCGACGACGCGCGCAGACGTCGTCATCGCGCGACTCGGCGTCGTCGCGGTCCGCGCGTCGCCGAGTCGCCGAGTCGCGGGATGACGCCGATGCCGACGTGGATTGCATCGTCACACGGCACCGCGTTCAAACGAACGTCGACGACGACGCGTCCCGCGCGCGCGAGTCCGCGATGACGGAGACGACGACGGAGACGAACGCGCAGGCCGGGGTGACGCACGACGAGGACGGGGAGTGGACGACGGCGCACAATCATCATAATCATCACGGACGAGATCGGAAATCGATGGATGGGCACGCGCGAGGAGGCGCGCGCGCGCGAGAGGGCGATGGGAGATGGCGCGGGGACGGAGAGAACGCGAAATCGGGCGATGGTCGCGTCGGGGATGGACGCGCGAGACCGCGGGATCGACGAGAACGACGCGACGGGAAGGAGGGCGGCGACAAGGGCTGGGGAAAGCGAGGCGACGGGTGGGGGAGCAAGGCGTGGAACGACGGTGGTGAGGGAGGGAAGCGGGGCGGGGGTGAGAGCGGCGATAAGTCGGGAAGTGGACGCGCGCACGCGCGCGAGGGAATTCCCACGAGACCGTCGGGACGAGGGTTCACCATGGGACGAGGGAAGAATGGCGGACAGGCGCTGGAGTTGAGTCTGGGAGCGCTGCGGGTGAGCAGCGTGAGCGATGCGTTTTACGAGGCGGTGATGACGAAGAAAGTCGCGAACGGACAGTTTGCGGATCCCGAGGGCGAGGGTGAGGGCGAAGAGACGGCCAAGGCGACGACGGAGACGCCGGCGGACGGCGCGAAGAGGTACGCCGCGGCGGAATTGGTGACGATTCTTCGAGAGATGGAACGCGCGAACGCGTGCACGCTGCCGGAGAAGGTGTGCGGAACGAACGTACCTCTGAAGACGATTAAACCGGGCGATCCGTTGTGGGAACTGACGATGCTCGGTCGTCACGGCGATTGGCCGAAGAAGAAGGAACCCGTTCCGGAACCCAAGACGACGACGCAGAGCGCCAAGAGCAAGGATGACGTGCCGGAGTGGGCGCAGGACGATGCTCTCGCAGACGCGAGCATCACGGATGATTCTTTCTTGGGCACGGCGTTGCCTCAGCTCACGGAGGAGGAGCGACTCGGATTGGCCGGTCTCAGCGTGAAGGCGCCGCCGCAAGAGCCGCCGAAGACATCGCGATTCGTCGCGCTCGAAGAGGAGGAGACGCTCATGCCGCACCTCGCCAACATCGGAAACATCTTGCCGGCGCGACCGGCGCAGCAACCGGCGCAGCAACAAGCGCCTCTTCAGATGCCACCTCTTCAGATGCCGCCGGCGCCCTCTCAGGCGCAGCAGCAGCAACCGGCACAGCAGCAAGTGCCTCCGGTGCCGGCGCACATCGAGTGGTTGTATCTCGATCCGACTGGACAGCAACAAGGACCGTTTGCGAGACAGGAGTTGATCGAATGGCACCAAGGCGGATTCTTCCCGAACGACTTGCCGTGCAAGCCGGTCGACGCCCCGCCAGGCGCGCCCTTCATGCCGCTGATTCAGTTGTTACAGTCTGGTTGGCGCTACCGCATTCCGATGCAACAAGCGCCTCCGCAACAGCAACAACAGCAACAGATTCCGCAACAGACGCAGCCACAACAAGCGCCGCCTCGACAGCCGCCGCCGCAGCGAGGCGGTTTGCCTCCATGGTTGACGCAGCAAGAGCAACCCGTCGGCTCGGCGCCCGCGCCGCGAGGACGATCTTTGGCGGAAATTGAACAGTCGCACGGAATCGCTCCGAATCCGTCCGCCCAACAACCCAGACCGCCTTCGAATGCGTTCTCCAACTTCGCCGCGGGGTTCGGAATATCTGGCCATGCCGGAGGCGCGCCCTCGCAAGCTCGAGGCGTGAGTCTCGCCGACGTCGAAGGGCGACACATTCACGATCACGCGAGTCGCCAGGAAGTGGCGAGCGCGGACGCGTCAGCGAAGTGGGACGCGCCCCCGTCTGCGCGTGAGATGCATCAACCGCAGCAGAATCATCAGCAAGCGGCGGTGACGATGCCTCCTCGTGAGGAACCGTCGGTCGAAGCGCCCAAGACGCCGACGGGACCGGCATGGGGAGGCGCCATCCCGACACCGCCACCGGTGTCGGCTGGCAAAACTCTCTTAGACATTCAGCGCGAAGAGGAGGCGCGCGCGGCGGAAGCTGCGAGAAATGCACCGCCACCTACCATGTCTGCCGCTTTCGGCGGAGCGTGGGGCGGAAACGGCGGCGCCGGTAGCGTGAAGAGTTTGAAGGAAGTGCAAGAGGAAGAGGCTAGAGCGGCGGCGAGACGTGCAGCGGCGCTGGCGGCACAGCAACAGCAGCAACAGGCTGCCGCGCATGCATCCGGTGCCTGGGTCGCGGCCGCCGCGGTGGGCTCGCAACCTCCGAAGCCGGTAGCCGCTCCTCGTCAAGCCATGCCGGTTCCGCGAAGCGTTCCCGCGCCCGTTCCCAAGGCTCGTCAAACGGTCGGTAACGCCGTTGCACCGCTCACGCAACCCACGACGCAACAATCTGAATCCACGGCGGGCTCACCGCCTCTGAACAACAAAAATGCGCTTCGCGCTTGGTGCAAGGCACAAATGTCGCAACTCAACAACTCTGACGACATGACTTTGGTTGATTTCTTGCTCGGATTACCCTCCGCCGGCGAAGTGCAGGAGTACGTCACGCTCTACCTCGGCAAGACGCCGCAGGCGAACGCGTTCGCGACCGAGCTCATCCGTCAAAAACGCGCCGATCCTTCGCTAGCAGAAGGTTTAGGAAACGGTGAACTCTCCAAAGTAGCCGCGCAGGGTGCCGGACCGGGATTCGCCGGCGGCGAGGAAGATGGCGACGACCTCGCTTGGTCCGCGGCGAGCGGCAAGAAGAAGAATAGACGATAGCTATCTAGATGGCGATCCGTTCGATGCACCGCATTGGAGCTCGGGATACGATCTGTAATGTCAATTTTTCACTAACAGTTTCTTTGTCGACGCGCGCTCGACGCGACAGCAGTGTTCGCCTCGTCCCCCGCGCCGATCGTCGACGCGTCGAAGACGGCGACGCGCGCCACGCCTCGAGAGAATTTGTCAAGATGGTGCGTGCACTCGCTCGAAAGCGCCGCGCGCGCGACGCTCGACGATGGTCGACTGACCGAGATCCCACAGTCCAACATCCGAGGATTCCGCGACGTGAACGACGATAAAGCGAACGACAGCGATCGCGGGAGCGATGGACCGGATCCACAGGAGTGGTACACCGGTGGGGCGTCGAGCGGACAGGCGGTGATCGATCCGCGCGAGCGACCGGAGGCGCGGTTGGCGGCGATGTTCGACGGCGCGAGAGCGCACGGCGCGGTCAGCGGAACGGCGGAGGATTTGAATCCGAACGCGGGACGCAGCACCGCGTTCCAGGGGCGCGGACGCACGTTGAACTCGTCCGCTGAAGACGACGACGCGAGCGCCGGTGCGCCAGCGGAGGCGAGCGAACGCGATGACGGCGTAATCTCGAGAGTGATTACTTTTTGGCAAAACGGTTTCACCGTCGACGACGGACCGCTCCGGGCGTTCGACGATCCAGCCAACATGGCCTTCATGGAATCAATCGGACGCGGGGAGGCTCCGGCCGAGCTTGCGCCCAAGACTCGCACGCAGCGCGTGAATATCAACTTAGTACAACGGCACGAACCTTACTCCGCGCCCAAGTTCAAGGCTTTCGGCGGTTCCGGGCGCACTCTTGCGAGCGAACCGTCGGCAGCCGCGAGCGAACCGTCGTCGGCCTCGACGAAAGTTATCGCAGATGATTGGGTCGTGGATGAGAGTCAACCGACGACATCCATTCAAATACGTTTACGCGACGGTAGTCGATTGGTGGCAAAATTCAACATGTCACACACTGTGGCTCACATTCGTGCGTTTATCGCGAAGTCTAGACCGAGTGAAACAGCTCCGTACTCTCTTCAACTTTCAGGGTTCCCGCCGAAGACTTTATCGGATGATCATGCCGTGATTGGTGAGAGTGACCTCGCCGGTGCCGTCGTCATCCAGCGGTGATTCTGTTCATCTCGTTGTGATATCTTACCTACTACATGATTATAATCGTTTAAGCGAGCCCATCCGCGTAACGATCGACTATGGCGCGATGCGTGGGCGATAAATCGGCCGTAAAAGGCATGATCAATCCCTTCCCAAGGGTGCGTTGGCACATGGCGAGAACTTTGACCGCCTCGTGACGAACGGTGGGATCCAAGTTGTTGCACGCGAAAACGACGGGCGGAAGGAGATTCGACGCCACGGTTTCCACATCTTGCGCGCCGGATTCATCGAGGAGTGTCTGAACGCAATAAAGCGGTGCGCTCGATGAGCTGTATGCGTTGATCAATGGTAGAAGCGCCGCGATTGCATCATTCAAGTCACCGTCACCGTGAGAGAAGATTGTCTTCAACGCCGCGAAAGCATGAGCGGCGACGAATTCTATGGAATCATCCACCAATGAGCACAAAGTTGGAACGATCAACGGAAGATAGGGCTTAAATTGACCGTGGTGAGATCGCGCGCACGACTCCACGTCGCGGAGCGAGCGAATCACCGTCTCGACACTGTCGTCACGCAATCCCTCCATGGCGGCGACGATTTGCTCACCAACACCAGGCCTCGACAACTTGATCGCAGATGTCTTCGAAATAAGGGTTTCACGCGCCGCGTTCAAGGTTGCGTTGTTTTGATCTTCAAACTCATCGACGTCGTCGAACGCGTCGTGTTCTTTGTGAACAGACAACGGCGTCTGTGCTTTCACGGGAGTCTTTGGCTTCGGAGACGGCACGCTCAGGAATGGCTGCAGCATCGACGCTAGTTTCGGGACACGGCGCTCGACAGCCTCCATGAAGCGAACGCGTTTGTATTCTGAACTCGCCATCAGTCTTCTCGGCACGATTGCTCCGTCGACGTGAGAGTGGATGGCCGCCAAATTCGATCCAGCCGCCTTCGCCAAAACTTCATCGACGTCGCATGCGAGCTCGATCACGAGATCGACCCAAGATTCTATGTCATCACTGACTTTTGCCGGCGAATGCACGGCTTCGCCCGCACCACCACCGCGTCCGCACAAGACGTACAGCGCGAATTCGAGCACGCCGGTTTTTATTCTAGGCGTCGATGCCAAGTGTAAAGAACGCAAGAGCGGCAAAACCAGCACATCTGGCTTGTGGACGTCACCGATGGCGGTCAACGCTTCCGACGCGAGCGCGCGTGTGGACTCACGATGGTCGCTGAGACATTCAAACACAGCCAGGCACAGATCCGACATGGCGTCCTTGATTTCCTCCGCCGCGATGTACGCAATCGTAGCCACACATTCCAGTGCGGGATCGATCACGAGGGCATCACTATCAGACATGTATCCCAGCAGGAGTTCAACGATGCGTGACGCATGGGAAGTCACTTGAGCTTCAAACTTCGCGACTTGAGCGCCGTGTGTTCGAGTATCTGCTTCCTCGAGAGCATTGCGCAATTTGGCGCACGCCTCGGCGCGCGTGGCGACTTCCGCCGCTCGCTCGACACGCTCAGCAAACATGACAGCCGCTGCGACGCCCTGCATCGTGGAAGAAGGCGGGGTCGGGGGTTTGGACGCACCTTGAACCTCCTTGTCGAAATTGTTCGCGCCCGACGCGCGACTGGCGGACCGCGACGGAGCGCTCGACACGTCACCTCGTGAGCTGCGGTCTCGCCGGTCGACCGACGCCTCAGACTCGCTGTCGTTCGTCATACTCGACAGGCTTCTCGCGACTTTCGAATCTACTCGTGCGAGGACGTTGTCGCTCGCGGTCGGTGAAGTTACGGAGAGAATTTCAAAGCACGACTTGGAATTGGCTCGAACGTTGGCGTCTGCATCGGACAACGTCACCTTGAGCGCGTCGCCGATCGAATCGATCTGTCTCTTCCCGAGATCCCAATTTTGAAGAATGAGTGTCAGGCAATCGACGATACACGCGCGCATCTTCGGCGATCGCTCTCTGACGACGATGTCCGTCAACTTCGAAACCAACTTTGGAGAGCGGCAGTGCGTGATGACGCCGCGAATGCAAGCGTTGCCGCTATCTGCAATAACCCCAATGGTGACGACGGTGGTTTTCAAGAGCGCCGCGACGAACTGATCCACGTACGCTTCGAATGGTTTCGTCGCGTTGGCGGCCAAGGTGACGAGAAGGTGCGTGACTTGCTTCACCACCGCGCTACGTCTATCGCCGATTTGCGCGACGAGCACGTCCACCGCCCTGCCAAGCGCCGCGTTGAACGCCGCTTCGAAAACATCGGCACCACCGCCGAGCGTGATCGCCTCTAAACGAACCATGGCCGCGATTCGCTTCAACCAATCTTGATTCGGCTGCAAATCACGAGCGATACGATCGATGGCTCGCTCGAGTTCTCTCTCGTTTGATATCCGTTCGGGCGGTGGCGGAACGAGCCCATCACCGATCGTCGCCGTCGGCGCGCCTTTATTCTCGCTCGCGCCGTGCAAATACTTCCCAGACACCGTCGCTCCATCGCTTCGACCGGAATCGGCGCGCGATGATTTCAGACGACGCTCAATCTCCTTGACGTGTTGCGGCCGCATGTCGTCTCTCGTCGCCTCCAACGCCATTCGCACCGCATCCGGAAACCTTCCATGCGCCCTCGAGATCCCCTCGAACGCGCGCTCGCGAACGTCAGCCTCTCTATCGCTCAACGCCTCGACGCAGCGATCGAACAGTCTCTTGGCGAACGCGTCCGTAGCGTCCTCGACGTCCGCCGCGCACGCGCTCAAAATCTCCATCGCCGACGACCGAAATCGCCAATTCGCGTGTTTCCACGCGAACGCCATTCGCTCCTCCGTCTCATCCACCGTCAAACCACCGTCTACGAACACGAACGCCCTCGCCGTCGCCACCGCGTCCGCCCTGACCTCTCTCTTCCCGCTTCCCAATAAACCGCTCACCGCCGAGTAACACGCGCGCATCCCGATCGACGCGTCCGTCCCCGATTCGCGCGCCCTGAACACGATATCGCGCATCGCGATCAGCGCACTTCTCGCCTTGAACGCGTTCGCGTCTCGAGCCGCGGGTTCCAGCGCGCGAAGCGACGCGTTCGCGTCGAACATGGCGTCGTCTGTCGTCTCGGTTTGAAAAAATCACACCTTCGCGCGCCGTCTCACCGCGTCTCGACCTCCGCGCGTCCACCTCGATCGCGCTCGATCGACCGCGACGCAGTTCACGCGCGCGTCCACCTCGTCGTCGCGACGTCTCCTCGCGTGCGCGTCGCGCGCGCGTCGATCAGTGCCGAACGCTCGCGTGCCTCAGACATCGACGCGCGACGACGACCCGTCGCGACGACGACGACCACCGCGTCACCACCGCCACCGAACGACGCGACCGCATCGCGCGCATCATGACCGACCTTCCTCCGTCCGCCAAACAGAGCGTCGACGGATTGATGACGCAGGCGGCGCAGATTTGCGCCGCCCACGCGCCGCCGGGCGAGACGCCGATCGCGACGCTCCTCGACGCCTTCTTCGGGTTTCTGAACGACCGCACCGACTTTTTCGTCGATAAGGCGCGCGCGGGAGCCGCGGTGAGAGACGCGCTCGGACGCGCGGGCGGTCGCGCGGCGGTGAAAGCGGCGGAGACGTCGAGAGAGGATGCCGAGCGCGCGGCGAGGGAACGAAGCGAGAGAGACGCGGCCAAGGCGCGCGCGTTGGAGGAGGCGGAACGCGCGCGAGTGGAGGCGGTTCGAGCGAAGACGTTGGAGATGGCGATGGCGAAGAGCGAGGGACGGGTGACGGAGGAGGCGGGAGAGGAGGAGGGAGGGGAGGAGGAGGAGGAGGACCCGCACGCGTTGAAACCGGGAACGACGGCGCCGAACGTCGGTAACGGAGGGGAGACGGAAAAGTACGTGTGGACGCAGACGCTTCAGGACGTGGAGGTTCGCGTCGCGGTACCGCCGGGGACGAAGTCGAAGCAGGTGAAGTGTGAATTCACCAAGGATCGGTTTTCGTTCAAGGTGTACGGCGCGGACGGCGTCGAGGCGGAGGCGTCCACCATCGCGGGTGAATTTTACGCGCCGGTGGCGCCGGATGAGTGCTACTGGACGCTCGAGGATAACGCGTACGTGTCGTGTTTCTTGCAAAAATTGAAGGACGTCGAGTGGTGGACGTGCGTGTTGAAGGGTGACCAGGAGATTGACACGAAGAAGGTGGAACCGGAAAATAGTCGTCTCGACGATCTCGACGGCGAGACGCGCGTCACCGTGGAGAAGATGATGTACGATCAGCGACAAAAGCAGCTCGGTTTGCCCACGTCGGAGGAACAGACCAAGCACGATGCGCTCAAGAAGTTCATGGAGGCGCATCCCGAGATGGATTTCTCCAACGCCAAGATTGACGGCGCGGGATTCAACGTGCCGGACATGTAGACGCGAGTAGATTCCATACATTGCCAATACAATGAATACTGTCGTTCGAGCCGAATATTCAGCGAAGTCGTTAGCGCGTATTGTCCACGGTCGGCGCAAATCACGCAGGGGTGTTCGAGTCCCTCACAGTGTCGAGTCGTGATTCTAGAAATAGACTTGGGTTCGCTCGCGAACGTCGAACCGCACCGTCGACGTCGAGTCGACGTCGCGACGACGCGTCGATCAATACTTTTCCTTTTGTACTTACTACACGCGCGGTGTCGATGTTCCCCCGCGCTCCGAGTCTCCGCGCGCCGCCCTCGCGCCGCCGTCTCGCGAAATGAAAGAATCCTCCGTTCGTGGCGCGTTCTCGCCGCGCGCGACTCACGCGTCGCCGTCCTCATCCGACGCCTTGAGCCACATGACGTTGTTACACCGAATCAAAACCTCCCCGAGCGCGCCCTGACACTCACCGTCGACGAATTCTTCCGTCGAGGCGAGCTGGAGGTTCATGTACGCATCCGTGCTCACGAGAAACCCGCGGTACTCCATGCCCCACTTGAGCTTGACGGCCACCTTCTTCCCGGTGAGCGACGCGAGGAAGGGTTTTGGGTTGATGGGCGCCCCGCTCATCGTCGACGACGGAGTGGGGTGGACGAACCCGCGGTGGATTGTGGGGACACCCCGCGGGGCGGCATGCCCTAGGCGGCGGTTCGCGCGAGAGACGGGCGGTCGAGGATGCGCGCGAAGAGACGCGTTGAGGGCGTGAGCGAGCGTGGAATACGTGGTGGTGATAAAATTTTGACTACCTATCGATGACGAGAGACGATCATGGTTTCACGCGAGCGCCGAATCCGAAAAAATTGCACCGCACGCCCGAACACGCCGTCTGGCACATGGTGCGAAGGTGAGAGGCGCGAGATTTGCGTTCGTCTAAACCGAGAAAGTTTCGGATGAGACGATTCACCTTGGGCAAACCGCACGATGTGAGTTGGTCCAGGTATCTCTGTAAGCTCACCGCACGCACCGCGACGACGTGAGGATCGACGCTGAGCGCGGCGTCCGTGCCGAGAATGCCCTCCGAGACGCGCGCGATGTTGTGACAACCGCTCGCTCGAAGCGTCTCGTGCAGCTTCTTGAAATTGCTGAATCGTTTCTTGACGATGATTGGTTTGTTTTCGCTCGTCTGCACGAGTAAAAGGTACTCGGTGTGCGCGAGCGGAACGAACCCGCCGAACGACCGCGGACTGTCATCCATTGTTTTCGCCTGCGTGGCGATGATGGAGACGTCAAACGTGTCCTTCATCGTCCCGCCCATGAACAGCGGCACGGTAAAGTTGGCGAGAATCAATGCCGATCTCGCATCCATGCGCATTTCGCCGTACCAATTCGGCGACGAGATGAATCGCATCAGGATGTTCGATTCCAGAGGCGCGCTGCTCAGTCGTTGCGTGGGAAGGACGCCGTTGGCGACGAAGAGCGCCATCTTGACGGATTTTTCCGTCGGTTCTTCCTCGTTCGTCTCGCCGATTATGAAATTCCTTACACGTTCTTCCACTGTCTTCCCGCTCACGGCGAGCATTTTGAGTTTGCTCGACGTGCTCGATTTGATGCGAAGAACTTTCATGAGCTCGTCAAAGCGCAATCCTTCTTTTCTCCCCTTCGTTTGGTGTCGCGTCCCCAAATCGTGCGCCATAATCATCTCACGCATTTGATAACTCTTATCGACCGCAGTATCGACGTTTTCAAAGGTATCCAACGCGTACGCCTCGCGCACGACAGTCTCGACTTCCTGGCGCGAGATGGTTTCCATGCGACCGATGCCCTCGGGTCCGGCACTCTCTGAGAGAGAGTTGACAGCGGCTTGAAAACTATTCAAGTTATTCAACACGTCCGCGGTGACTTCCCGTTCGCCCAATCGTATGCTCAAAGAATCGAATTTACTGCTTAGGTCCCTCGCCGACACGATGGCGTCCATGATGATTTCGCCGATGTCGAACATGTTGGCCGCCGCTGCGTCGAACGAATCGCACACCGTCGTCGGATCGGTGTTCATGAGCTCATCCTTCACGCTCTTCAGGACTAAAATGCTGAATGGGGCGAGAATCTCACCA